>Ga0114933_10000060_pt1 | contig 130509 bp, 127 predicted proteins | sample 4SBtaG_FD_89691 | JGI IMG/M metagenome (GOLD analysis project Ga0114933, IMG submission 89691) | Deep subsurface microbial communities from Kolumbo volcano to uncover new lineages of life (NeLLi) - 4SBTROV12_W25 metaG | ecosystem: Environmental > Aquatic > Marine > Volcanic | place: Kolumbo...
TGAATTTCCTTAAATGCCGTTAAATCAAGCATTGACCGAGGATTTTTGGGACGTTCAATTTTGACGCTTTTATGCGATAGAGAAATCAAAAGAACCACCGCACTAACACCAAAGAATACTACGAACAATCCTTGTATCCCAATGGGCTCAGTTAAAACCCCGCCCACCGCAGGTCCAAATGCTGTTCCTGCTCCGCTGATGCCCATTAGAGTACTCAATGCTCTGCCACGGTGTTCTGCTTTAACCATTTCCGCTGCTGCTATTTCCCTACCGAACATCCACATGTTTTGCCCGAATCCCCAGATTAATTGAGTTAGCATCAAAAAAATGAAATTGGGTGAAAATATCGCAGCAAGAAGGCTTAATGTGGAGATGGATGCTCCCACAGCCATTGGCATTTTGGATCCCCAACGGTCCACGATGGCACCAGTAGGTATAAATGAAAGGAATCTCCCGGCTTGCTGAGCAGTAATTACCTGGACTGCAAGCGCTCCTGATACACCATATGTTTCGCCAAGTAATGGCAGTGCAGGGATTATCATCCCTTGGCCCATCATCATTAATAGCGAAGGTAAGTAGAGATGGAGTGCTGCACTCCAGAATTTTCTGTTCATAGGAAATCTTCCGGCTTAGGCTACCACAGAGGTGCTGCGCTAAGTGAAAGAATAGCGTTTCTACCACAACTTACAAACTAGAGGTATCATAGGATAAGGATATTGCCAGAGGGGCGGTTAGCTCAGTTGGTTAGAGCACCTGCTTTACACGCAGGGGGTCAGAGGTTCGAGTCCTCTATCGCCCACCACTTAATATCTTTCAAAGACTAACCAAGTACTGGTTCTAATTAGAAACTTCGCTCTAAATAGTATGGAGAACTCTGATTACAAACCTAAATAGCGATAACCCACCGAACCCTAAGGACCAACATCAATGCAGCGGCATTTTTCTTGGTGGGCTATTTGGTTTTGGGTACGGTATGTTACCGGGGGTTTTTCCGCTCTTCATACTTGCTGCTGTTTCCGAGAGTTTTTTACCAGGTCTTGAGGGCGTAGGAAGTTCGACATTCGGGCCTATGGTATTCATTGTAATAAGTACCTTAGTGGCGCTACCTATATTCCCGTTTGTCGGTGGTGCTTACGCCGCAGCAAATACTAAGAAAAGCAAGCAAAAAATACTGTTGATCGGTGTATTAATGCATATACTTATTTGTTACTTTTTATTGTTTGCTTTCTTCGGTACTCCGAAATCACCACTCAACATAAATGCAAACTTTGAACCGAATCCAACCCAACATGCAATTTCTACTGCCGCAAGCACAGAGTTAAAAGGAAAAACCAAACCCGGCCAAGAAAAAGGCAGCTATACAGATGTTACTTCGGTGAGTATCCAGCCGACATCTACTCCAATACCATCACCTACGCCAACCCCCGATGATGGATCCCTAATCCTATTTAGTGAAGGCATGGAATTTCTCCTAAAAGATGATGATTACCCAATGGCTCGGGAGCGTTTCAACGAATACATTATTTTGAAACCAAACAACCCTGAGGGTTATTTTGGTAGAGGGCGGTCGTACCAGTACTCAAAAATGTTTGATATGGCGATAGAAGATTATGACCGCACGATTGCATTAGATAATGATCATGCCAATGGCCTTGTATATATGAAGCGCGGAGAGAGCTTAGCTGGCTTAGGGAAGTATAAGGACGCGATAAAGGATTATGACCGGGCCCAAGAAATCAACCCAAACCAGATATGGGTGAATCACCATAAAGCTCTTGCATATTTGGAATTGCGTCAATTTCGGGACCAGATTGTATATTTAGAGAGATACATTGCTATGCGTATAAGTGAATCTGCAAAATGGGTTGATTCCGAGCAAGCAGCGGTTGCTTTTTACGAATTGGGTGCGGCCTTTAGTGAGGTCGGGGATCTACAAAAAGCAATTGCCGCATTTGATAAGTCCTTGACTGCTAGACCTAATAGCCCAGGCGTAATTCTGGGTAAGAAAAGGGCAATAGAAAGATTAAAGTAACGCAATGTGTCAAGAATTCCTGATGGTAGCTACCGGTGAAAATCAACGGGTAATTATGTAATCACCCTCTTGGTTAAAGTACTTCTAGAGCATTGCCATATTTAGGTGTTCCGGAAGGCCGATATTTATTACCCTCTTCAAGGCTTACTCGTCCCGTAGCCATAAGCCACATCCTGCATAATTCAGGCCCCATAAATTTAAAGTGGGTACTAATTATTTTTTGTAGAGATGGGTACGTGTCACCTTCAAGGACTTCGTAGAACCAATGGGTAAAACTGCCGTATTCTTTCTGGATTGCTAGGATCTTTTTTGCATTATGAATCGTTGCTTCGATTTTTAATTTATTCCGAATTATTCCTTGGTCACTGCAGAGCCTTTGGATATCTTCATTTCGAAAATTTGCGACAATATTAATATCCCAGTTACGAAAGGCTTTGCGAAATCCATGCATCTTTTTAACTACCATGTTCCAACTTAAGCCGGCCTGGAAAATCTGCAAACTCATTATTTCAAAGAGCGCATCATCATTATCAATTCGATTTCCCCAAATTGTTTCTGCATACCATTGTTTGGGGTCAAAAGGATGGTTTTTGTCTACCATAAATCTATCTCTTTCAGAAGAAACATTGTATTACAGAAGATCAATTTTCAATCGATTACTTATTAAAACCGTTGAATTAGGAGTAATATGCAGCGTATTTCGTTGACTCTGAAGCCTATTTGAGAGCACTATGAGTCGTCTGTTCACTAAATAGGCAAAAGGAGTTCGTTATGGAATCGAAAATGCAAACTAGTTTATTGCTAATCATAGGTCCCATTGTTGCACTTGTAGGATGGATGTTTATTTACCCGGCAGGTGAAGGTGTCGCGACTACGGATGCTGCAGACTTGATGGCAGACCCGGGCCTATCTAAAGTGGGTATGCTCTTGGGATTCGGTGGTATGGCAGCACTGTTTATAGGATTGTTAAACGTTTCCCGCAAGATGGCGTCTGGAGGAGGTCCTGGGGCTTCGTACGCCAATATTAGCGGGATTTCTGCACTAGTATTAGTAGTACTTTGTGCTTTTATGCTAGGAATTGAATGGGCTGTTGTCGAAGCTAGCTCAGATGCTATAGGCATTGACCTCATGCAGATCAGTGTTGCTAGTGAAACTACATTCTTTACGTCATGCGGAATACTGATGCTCTTGCTTGGAGTGGGTATTATCCTTGAGAAAAACTACCATATAGCTATTGGTGGACTGGCAGTAATTGCAGGATTGGGATTTCTTGCATCATTTGGAGGCGAATCCCTCGAAATGGGTGGATTTGTTGGTTGGCTTGTGATGATGCTAGTAGCACTTGGGATTGGTGTTCAGACTCTTCGATCAAAGAACTAAGATCGTTATAGTTAGTAGAGTAAAAGAAGCTCCTCCAAAATGGAGGAGCTTCTTTTGGCATTCATAATCGCCGAAGTATTTTGGTAACTGAAAGCTATAAATTATCCAAGAGCAATTAAAAATACTCCCAAAGTAATTGCCACTGCGCCAATAATTCGCCCTACGCTTAACGACTCCTTTAACACTATCGCACCCAGTAGCACACTGAAGACGATGCCGATTTCCCTAGCAGGTGCGACATAACTAACATTGGAACGCCGTAGCGCCTCGAGAACTGCTACGTAAGCAAAAAAAGCAAGAATTCCTGCCCCAAATACTTTCACTGCATTAAATTGCAATTCTTCTTTGATTGCCTTGTACCTGTGTCGAAACAATATATAGGGAGCTAGTCCCAATGCTGCCCCAAGGGATAGCAAATACATGTATAGCATTGGAGTAACATAGCCAATTCCAATCTTGTCCCATACAGAATAAGCAGTAATGGTGATGCCCGTAAGTAAAGCGTATTTTACGCCAGGGTCTTTTAGCAGTTTCAATGGGTCTCTTGCAATGATTAAAATCTGCCCCCACCAGTACGCTATAAAGATGCCTCCTATTATGGCCATAATTCCTAAAACTGCTAATAAGGTAATTTCCTCATCAAGTACGCTTACGCCAACAATTGGTATGAGAGCTGGTCCAATTCCTCTTGCTATTGGATAGGCTAAGGATAGATCGCTATATATGTAACTACGACTGAGAAAAAGGAAGTAGAGAACATGAATCAGTGATGTCCCAAGAATGAACCACCAACCCTGATTTTGTATTCCACCGGTGCTTAGCAAAAAGACTGCAAGTGGTGCGAACAGTACAACTTGGGCGACCAGGAGCAACCAGGCGAATATTTCTTGGTTTCGGCTTCGCTTCAATAGTAGGTTCCAGAGCGCATGCGCGAGCCCGGATAAAAGAATGAGTGAGAGAGGAAGCCATGTCATTCACGGAAGTATAACAGGACGTTATTGTGGCAATGGGGGGATTTTCTTGAGATAAAAAGGGCCAGGTAAATTTAATTTAACCTGGCCCTTAAAATTAGCAATTAGATAGTGCTAAGGTAGAAAAACACAACGGACGCGATTGCTATGCCTACTGAGGCAATGTTGAGGGCGTCTATCTTGCCACTCGCTGCCTTGATGATTACATATGCAATAAAGCCGATTGCTATTCCATAAGCAATGGAATAGGTCAGTGGCATGACTATTGCAGCAAGAATCGCAGGTGCGTACTCTGATATGTCATCCCAATCTATATCCTTAATATTGCGGACAAAGTAAGTGGCAATGAAAATCAAAGCGGGTGCAGTTGCGAAGGCTGGTACGGACTGTGCCAGTGGTGCAAAGAATAGACAGGCTGCGAATAGCACTGCTACGGTCACCGCTGTTAAGCCAGTACGACCACCTTCTTTGATTCCGGCTCCACTTTCTATGTAAGAAGTGGTACTTGATGTACCTGCCAATGCGCCTACTACTGTTGCAGAGGAGTCTGCAAGTAATGCTCGGTCAATATCTTCAACCTCACCATCATCCTTAATTCTGCCTGTGAGGTTTGCAACAGACGTTAATGTCCCTGCTGTATCTAGAAAATCGACGAATAAGAATGCAAAGGCTACTCCGATAAAGGTTCCAAGCCCGATACTTTCAAAAGTGAAATCTAACTTAAAAGCATGCTCAGGATTTGGTACAGCATCAACCACTCCGCTGAGAGCTGCTCCTCCTGCGCCAGATACCCATGCAATGACTGATACCACAAGGATTCCAATTATTATTGATCCCGGTATGTTACGGTGGCTGAGCACTGCCATGATAATGAAACCAAGCCCGGCTAGAAGAACCGGAGAGGACGCAACATCACCGATCCCAACCAGTGTTGCCGGATTATCGACAATAATGCCTGCATTTTGAAATCCGATAATTGCTAGGAATAAACCAATTCCTGCACCTACACCTAATTTCATGCTCTTTGGTATGGAATTAATGATGTATTTACGAGCTGGTGTCACTGACAACGCTAAGAAAACAATACCAGAGACTAGTACGGCCGCGAGTGCCTGCTGGTAATTGAAACCATCACCGAGGATAACGGTGTAGGTGAAATAGGCATTGAGGCCCATACCAGGAGCTAAAGCTACTGGCCAATTCGCCCAAAGACCCATTATTAATGTGCCAACTACTGCTGCAATGATTGTTGCCGTAAAGACTGGGCCAAATGCCATTCCAGTTCCATCGGTGCTCAGTGTGAGCGGGTTAACAATCGTTATGTATGCCATAGTAAGAAACGTGGCCAAACCGGCAAGGAGCTCGGTCCTGACAGATGTACCTGCCTGTTTCAAACGAAAAAGCTTTTCTAGCATCAATATCTCCTTCACTTTTACCCAATATGGGTGTCTGACAGGAACCTACCACATTTGGAAGAATAGTAAATAGTGTGAAATAACTCTCTTGAATGCCATTTTTATTTACTTTAGCTATAAATATGCTTTATTTATAGCTAATTCTCTAATATCAATAGATTTATTAGGAATCTTCAAAAATGAAATGTGATGAAAAAACGACCAATGAGGCTTAAGAGTCTTGCGTTATTCCATCTAAGGAGTAAAGGGCGCGCAATTCTCGGTATTGCTGGTTGAAGTCTAAGCCATACCCGACAAGGAATTCATCTGGAACCTCAAAGCCAACGTAGTCCACAGTAACAGAAGTGACCCGGCGAATGGGTTTATCTAACAGCGAACATATACGGACCGTAGCAGCCCCTTCATCATCAAAATACCGTCGTATAAATTGAGCTGTTAATCCTGTATCCACAATATCCTCTACTACCAGCACATTTTTGCCATTCACCGGTGTCCTAACCCCGTGATGTAAACGAATGGTACCTGACGAATCGGTGGCCTCATCGTAGCTTGATAGGCGGATGAAATCGACTTGGATTGGCAGATGCAAATGACGAATCAAGTCAGCTAAGAAAACAAACGATCCATTCAAAGCTCCCACTACCAGGAGGGGCTCATCCTGATAGTCGTTTTGAACCTGCTGAGCTAGACGCTCGACACATTCTTGGATTTGAGATTCGCTAATAAGGAGTTTTAGTGTAGTCACGCACTTTACGATCTGAAAATGGAATATCTCAGAACCGTAGCATCAGATAATGATACGGTCAACGATGAGCATTACTTTATAATAAGCCTGACCTGTATGGAGATTTCGCAAATCTATAGTACATGAGTCTAGTTGAGTCGTTAGTACTTTCTGTCGAAGAATAGAAGAGTACGGCCTAAGGAAATGCTATGACAGAGATTCCAGCTTCAGTCATTATAATTGCTGCAGGATTTGGCTCCCGGCTAATGCCTCTTACAGAGAATAAGCCTAAGTGCATGCTTCCTGTTCAATCTATTCCGATTTTGCACAGAGCTTTGAGTACATTTGATGAATTGGGATTGGATGAAATAACAGTAATTGGTGGGTACCAGGTAGAGAATTTGATATTACCTAGCGGTGTTCAGCTCGTAATAAACCCTGAGTATCAATCAAATAACATCCTCCATTCGTTATCGTATGCAAGGAATGAATTTGCTTATGGGATGGATACGGTTGTGAGCTATGCCGATATAGTTTTTGCCAAGCGAATTGTAGAAGAGCTTCTTTCCGATTCACGAGGTGAAATTTCACTTTTAGTAGATACGCGATGGAAGCGTCGGTACGATGGTCGAGACTTGCATATAGTTGCTGACGCGGAGTGGGCTAATTTTGACAGTAATGGCAGGCTATTAAAAATTGGTAAAGGGCTCATTGAGTCTCAGATTGAAACGGATGATTGGGGTGAGTTTATAGGTTTAATGAAATTCACTACCAAAGGAGCGAGTATTTTTTGGGATACTTTTGAAGAAATTAATCAACAATTGAAGCCTGATCAATCTTTTCAATCTGCGCCAGAGTGGCAGAAATCGTACCTTGCGGATCTATTTCAAGAACTGGTAGATAGAGGGATTCCTGTTAATTGCGTTCCTGTTGAAGGTGGATGGGAAGAGATTGATACCAAAGAGGATTATGATTATGCGCAAGACTTCAATTTCTCACAATAAAGATTATGTATTTTCGATGAGCTGAATGCAGTGAAAGGACTTTTGATTGAGCGGTATTGGTTTTAAGGAAATAAGAGCCTCTATGCATGAGGCAAAACTCGCTTCCGACCGAAGGAATTTTTGGGTCTGGATTGCAATGCGCCCACTATCTTTTCCCCTTACTTGGCTTGCATTGCAGCTTCGCCTTTCTCCAAACTTTGTTACTGGATTGTATTTTCTCGCGAATATAGCAGCAGCAGTCTTTTTTATTACCGCCAGTTATGAAGGAATGATTTACGGAGCATTGCTTTATAACTTGGGTCTTGTCCTTGATTGTGTTGATGGCAATATGGCTCGGACTACCGGTAAAACTTCTCCATTGGGATGGTTTCTTGACACCTTGGGAGCAGATTTCTTCTATGGCGTATTTTTCATTCCTATTGGGATTGGAGTCGCTTTATCAGCAAACTCCAGTAGGTTCATTGAAGAGCCTTTGTGGTTCGTTGTACTGGGTTCATCTGCGACCGTTTCAATTCTTTTATATCGGATCTCCAGGATGCGCCTGCATTTAGCCTCTCTGCAATTAAATAAACCCAAAGATAGTGAAAGATCAAATAATGCTTTACCGCAAGGTATTCGCAAAACAATTTTGGTTGTGTATAACAATGTGATGACTGCAGGAGGTAGCATGCTTCCATTGATTATTGCAGCTGCGATCTTTGAATTGGTGGATATATTTATTCTCGCGTACGGTCTTGTTGCCCCATTAGTTATTACCATTGTGATCGCCTATCACACTATACGTTTTGTAAAGGCCTCAGCTAAATAGATACCTAAGAGCAAGGGCGGGTTATAATAGCCGCACACTAACCAATATTTGGGTCATGGGATTTTCCTCAATGAATATCTATCGTGTAAATCCAACTGAAAGACTATCGGCTCTAAAAAAAATTTTGGATTCGAAAGGATTTGCGCGAGTTTTAGAAGCTCATAGCGGACTAAGTGGAATTGTTGCTGAAAGAACCCAAGTCAAAAGTCCAGACGGGACCTTGAAAGAGTTCGATGCCATTTGGGAAAGTAGCCTGACTGACTCTGCTACTAAAGGGCTCCCTGATGCTTCCATAGTAGGAACTGAGTCCCGTATACACACGATCAATGAAATTTTACAGGTAACCACTAAGCCACTGATTGTGGACGGTGATACTGGAGGCGAGATTGCTCAGTTTGAGTTTATGGTCAGTTCACTTGAACGAATTGGTGTTTCAGCTGTAATTATCGAAGATAAGGTTTTTCCTAAAAGGAATAGCCTTGATGCGTCTGCTTCACAAGAGCTTGAAGACCCTGAACGTTTCGCGGCCAAGATTAGCGCGGGCAAAGCGGCTACGGTTTCGCCGGATTTTATGATCATATCCAGGCTAGAGAGCCTTATAGCTGGCTACGGAGTGGATGACGCCCTGAAGCGTGCAGAGGTATATATAAATGCAGGTACCGACGGAATAATGATTCACTCAAACAAACCTCAACCAGAGGATTTGTTTTCTTTCGTTGAGCGGTACGAGAAGTTATGTAAATCATTAGGTAAAAGGCCTGCTTTGGTTAGCGTGCCTACGACATACAACCAATATAAAGAAGAGGAATTATCCTCTCTGGGATTTGACATTGTCATTCATGCCAATCACCAGCTGAGAGCTTCCTATAAAGCTATGCATGAGACAGCGACAATGATTTTAGAATCTGAGCGAAGCATGGAGGCTGATAGTTCTATTGCGTCGGTGAAGGAGGTCTTTTCGGTTGTTGGGTTTGACCGTGTTGTGTCTGACGATCGCGAGAGATCTCAGATCCTTAATCTTCCAGTCATTATCCCGGCGGCCGGTAAGGATCCGGTTTTTGATCAGCATCCTAAATCTTTGATTGAGATTTCAGGAAGGCCAATTCTTGATTACCAGCGAGAATCCATAGCAAAAACGGGTATTAAGAGAATTGCCATCGTGCGGGGCCATATGGGATCAGATTTTGACAGTCTTTACAAAAAAGATGAAGGGATAAATTTTTTAGAAAATACGAAATTCCTTGAAACAGGCTCTCTTCATTCTCTTTTAGTTGCACGCGATCGAATGGACGAAGGTTTTGCTCTTGTATATGCAGATATTTTGTTTGGCGCAGATATACTCCAGCGATTGATTCAGTCAGGCAAAGATATCGTTTTGGGACTAGATAATTCCTACAGGCACCACCAACACCAAATAAATAAGAAGCTTGACCTTGTAGCCACTCAGAAGGACATTGATTTTCGCCTAAGAAGACTATCTCCTCTTGAAGTTACTCAAATTGTCAGTATTGGGAAAAATATTGATTTGGAGAATGCGGACTCAGAATTCATAGGCATGGGCTATTTTTCTGCAAAAGGTGCCGAAGCACTTATTAGAACCTACGAAGACTGCACCCAGAAACAAACAGGCTCTTTTCATGAATCAGGATCATTTGAAATGGCTTCTATCACGGATATGATCCAAGAACTTATACGTAGGGGTTTCCCTGTCCATGGGCTAGGAGTCACTCAGGGATGGATGGAAATCCATACTAATCAGGATATTGAAATTGCTGAGTCTGAGCTAGCAGCTTCATTAAATTAGAGGAGTACGTTGACTATTAGTGGCAATGACTTTTGGGAGTTTATGGTATCGAGGGATTACACATTTTTTGCAGGTGTCCCGGATTCTACATTTGGTCCTGCCTATAACGCGCTCACTTCTAATCCGCATCTGACTTACATCCCGGCAACGAGGGAAGACTCTGCACTAGGTGTTGCCTCTGCAGCATATTTCTCAGGGAAAAAAGGCGCAGTGGTGATGCAAAACTCCGGGCTAGGCAATGTAATAAATCCTCTTACGTCATTCAGTCTGATGTACGAGATACCAATTTTGCTGATTATTGGTTGGAGAGGATTCGGAGGCCACGGATCGGATGCTCCGGAGCATTGGATCATGGGAGAAAAAACACCATCGTTCCTTGAACTTCTGGATATACCGTATGCAGTTCTAGATACAGAGCTGCATCATGAAAAAATCGACGAGCTTCTACAGTCTATTGAAATACAGCAAAAGCCTGGTGCCTTACTTGTTCCCCCCGGGGTATTTAATTGAACTCTAGGTATGAAGCAATAAAGACTTTAATGTCCTGCGTAAAAGAAACAGATGCTGTGATAAGTACGACTGGGATGATATCCCGTGAGCTTTTTTATCATCAGGATCGCTTGGGTAATTTTTATATGATTGGCTCTATGGGATTGCTGTCGTCTTTTGGCTTGGGCCTCGCGAAATTACACCCACACAGGAAATTCTTTGTTCTGGATGGTGACGGTAGCGCACTGATGAGCATGGGCACCATGGCATTGGTAGCTGCAGAGAAGCCGAGGAATTTTATTCATATTGTGCTCGATAATGAATCGTACGAATCAACAGGGGCACAACCTACCATCAGTAGATCTGTTCCAATTGGTGAAATTGCACAGGCTTCAGGTTATGCAAGTACTGCAAGCGTCAAAAGCTGTGCAGAACTTGCTGTAGAGCTAGAGCGATGCTTGGTCAAAGATGGCCCCCATTGCATCCTCATAAAAGTAGGAATAGAACCAATACCGAATATTCCTCGCATAACTTATTCCCCCAATGAAATCAGGGACAGGTTTCGGTCTTTCCTGATGGAGAATACAGATGGATAGTACGGGTGATCAGTATTGGCTGCCTACTGAAATTATTTTTGGAGAGGGTGAATTAGATCACCTTGCAGAATATGTACCAGAGTCCGCAAAAAAAATACTAATAATTAGCGGATCAAAGGCACTTCGAAGCCAGGGAGTGCATGATCGCCTTCTGACTATGCTAGGTACTGAGAGAGTAGTTTTCTACGAAGGTGTGCCGTCTAATCCCGTACCCCAAGATATTGATAATGCCGTTAATGCTGCGGTGAGTAATCAATGTGACGTGGTGATTGGAATTGGTGGCGGGAGCGTAATTGACGTAGCCAAGTGCGTTGCACTTCTAAGTACACAACCTGCACCCGTGAAAGAATTCCTGCGAGGAGATCAGGCAATAAAAATCCCAGGCATACCATGTATTGCTGTTCCCTCCACGGCTGGTACTGGTTCAGAAGTCACAAAATGGGCAACAGTATGGGATCCTATCGAGAAGAGGAAATACTCCCTCGATCATGATTTCCTTTATCCCAAGGTCGCCTTAGTTGACCCAACGCTCACGTATTCGATGCCAGATTGGGTAACAGCGACCACTGGCTTGGATGCCCTTACCCAAGCGATAGAGGCCTACTGGTCTAAGGCTTCCCAACCTACATCCGATATGTACGCTCTTGCCGCTGTTAGGAAAATCATTAGCAACTTGAAAGATGCCTTTGATTCAAATGATCCTTTGGCACGAAAGGAGGTTGCGGCTGGAAGTCTTATGGCGGGCCAAGCTTTTTCTAACACCAGAACAACGATTTGCCATTCGCTTTCTTATCCCATGACTGCTAACTGGGGAATAGTTCATGGTCAGGCAGTTTCAATCACGCTGCCTGTTTTCCTTGAGGCCAATGCTGAAGTCCTCGCCGAGAAAATTGACCCTCTTCTAGAAGCATTGGAAGTTCCTAAACTAGGTGATGGAGTTTCCAGTATAAGGAATTTAATGGAAGCAATTGGTTTAAAAATCCGCCTCAGTGATTTAGGGATCGATGAAGTTGGGTTAAGCAGGGTTATTGATGAAGGTTATTACCCCGAGCGTGCAGATAACAATCCGGTGAAGTACACATCGGAGGAAATACGCTTGCTGCTTCAAGAAATTCTCTGATTGCTTATTTATAAGAAAAGTGCACAATTGTCTTTAGACTCAAGATTGAAATATTGGCTAGCGGTATAGGAGGAGCGAAATGATTATTGACATGCATGGGCACCTTAATGCCCCATCTGAGCTCTATGCATATAAGGCTGGATTACTTTCGAGCCGAGGCGCATATACTCATTGGAACGGTATACCAGATGAGAAGTTAAAACCTGTCATAGAAAACCATATTGCTACTGTTTTGGACCAAGTTGGAACGGATATGCAGTTCCTTTCTCCTCGACCTTTTCAGTTAATGCATTCCGAGAAACCTGGCCGTTTAGTAGACGCTTTTTGCAAAGCTAATAACGACTTAATTGCTAAGACTGTGGAAATGTTTCCCGCTAGGTACCAAGCGGTCGCGGGGCTGCCGCAGCTTCATGGTGAGCCCGTGGACGTTGTGTTTGAAGAACTAGATCGCTGCGTTAATGACCTTGGCTTTATCGGAATCATGATCAACCCTGACCCTTCTGAGGGATTGGATAACGACACTCCTCCTATGGGAGATGAATACTGGTACCCGTTGTATGAAAAAATGGTCAAGTACGACGTACCGGCAATCATTCATTCTGCATCTTGCAAGAATATACGTGAATCTTATACCGGCCACTTCATAACTGAAGAAAGCATACAGACTGTTTCACTTTGCGATTCGACGGTTTTTGAAGATTTTCCTGATTTGAAAATCATTATGTGCCATGGCGGAGGGTCTATTCCTTACCAGATTGGGCGCTGGCGTGCACTTCGGTGGCGTACACCCAATGCCAAGCCTTTTGATGAAAGTCTTCGCCAGCTCTATTTTGATTCAGTCTTGTACAACAAAGAAGGACTGGAATTATTGTTCAAAATTGTAGGCACTGATCGGTGTATGTTTGGTACTGAACGACCTGGGACAGGCTCTTCAAAGGATCCCAATACAGGATTATGGCTAGACGATTTAAAACCGGTAGTAGAGAGTATAGATTGGTTGACTGATGAAGACAGGTCAAACATATTTGAGGATGTTACACGTAAAGTATTCCCGCGGTTTAAGGGTTAAACATGATAGATACTTATTATGATGTTTTTGAAAGCTCATGGGGGTGGATTGCTGTATGCGGCTCTGATAAGGGAATCAGATATGGAACATTGCCTGAGCCTACTTTGGATCGGGCAATTTTTGATCTTGAGTCTGTTATGCGCCGCCCTTTACCTGAATTGGAGCCAGGGAGTTTCAGTGCGTTTGGTCGACAAATAGAAGAATATTTCCAAGGAACAAGAAAATCTTGGGATGTTGAGCTCGATCTTGAAGACGCAACTGCTTTCTTTCGTAGAGCATGGGACGCCTGCCAGAGTATTCCTTTCGGAGAGACAAGAAGCTATAAATGGCTGGCGTTATCAGCTGGCAATATTAGAGCTTCTCGGGGCGCGGGTCAGGCAATGGCCCGGAATAGAATTCCTATTGTAATTCCTTGTCATCGTGTAATTGGTGAAGACGGTGGACTACATGGTTTTGGTGGACCTGGATTACCAATGAAAAAAAGGCTTTTGGAGCTTGAGAAAAATAATTAGGCAGCAGAAGTGTTAGCTTCTTCCTCAACGCTAATGGTGTCACTACTTCCGGTCAGTTCAATTAACCTTTCGGATAGTTCTTCGCAGAACCCAGTACGAATAATGGGCATTTCAAGCCTCCATTGAGTACCGTCTTTATGGATCAGTAGATCTACTCGATCGTTCCCTGGGTATTCTAAAAGAGTTTGCAGTATGGCCTTTAATAGAAATTGATCTTCCTCTGGTTTATCAGTTTCAGTTAAATTAACTAAAAGCATTCTTGAATGATCATTATCTGCTTGGTTTGATTCGAAATGATTGATAGTGTCCTCCGTGACATGAGTCGACGAATCTAGGTTAGATTCTTGAATTATGGTCTTTTGATTTTGGGTATCAGTCTGTTGCAGAATGCTATTTGACTCACTATCAATTTGTAGAGGAGGTTTGAGCGCAATATTTTCTGGAACATCCAATTCAGATGCTTGATCGCAATGAACAGAAATTTCCTCATCTCTTCTTCTTACAGGTCCAGTTAGCTGGAGTAATGATCCTTCAATCCATAAATGCGAAGTTTTCTCATAAGCCCGACTCCAAATCGCAACGTCTATGGTAGATCCGTCAAAAATTTCCACTCCAGCGAAGCAAATACGCCTTCCTTGGCGATCAGCAGTTATCCTGACTGATGCAACTTCACCAGCAATAATCACTCGTTCCCCATCAGAAAATGCTTCTAGGAGATCTTTTGAAAGTACAGCACCTTCAGGTGCATAACGTGGGTCTAATATCCGGGGGCCTAAGGAAACTCCTAAGAGCTCCCGTTCCCAGCCAATTTTTTCACGGTCCGTAGGTTCGGGGGAATCCAGCAATTGTACCTCTGCAAGAGGCGTGGGCACTGAAGACCCAAAAAGGTCGAACATAGTTGATTGCCCGCTTTCTTTTAGCTGGGCTTCACGTTGCATAAGCTGGGTAATTGAGTCTACGCTTGCAACAAGCTGGCCTCGTTGCCCGAAAACGTCCAAGGCTCCGACTTTGGATAAGCTTTCAATGACGCGTCGATTTGCGGCGTCCGTTCCCCCTCGTCGTGAAAAATCTGCAAGTGACTTAAACGGACCATTCTTTTTTCTATCCTGAACCAATGATTCAATAGCCAATGCCCCTACATTCTTTATTGATGCTAGCCCGAATCTTATTGATGGTTTTTCAGAAGCGGAGAAATCAATAGAGAAATCAACGTCACTGTGGTTAATATGTGGTGGTAGTACAGGTATATCCAATCGAGTACATTCAGCTACGGCAGGCCCAATTTTCTCCGCATTGCCTTCATAGGCGTTGAGTACACAGGTCAAAAATTCAATTGGGTAATTAGCTTTAAAGTAAGCGGTCCAATAAGCAACAACCGCATAACTAACGCTATGTGCTTTGTTAAATGCGTAGCCTGCAAAAGGCTCAATCAGATCAAATACTGATCCGGCAATTTTTTCATCGTAGCCTAGCTTAATTGCTCCTTCGGTGAAGTTTTCGCGCTCCTGTTGCATGAGTGACGATATCTTTTTCCCCATGGCTTTACGGACAATATCTGCTTGTCCCAGCGTGTAGCCAGCAAATTTCCTTAAGATGTGCAGAACTTGGTCTTGATATACGATGACTCCGTAAGTCTCTTTCAGAATCTCTTCTAGTGCAGGATGCGGATATTTAATAGGCACTTTGCCATACTTAGAATCGATGTATGTTGCTATATGCTCCATCGGCCCTGGCCTATAAAGAGCTACCATTGCAGCTAATTCGGCCAGGCTGCCAGGCTTAAGGTCTTTGATATAGCGTCTCATCCCAGGGCTTTCCAATTGGAAAATTGCAGTGGTTTCTCCGCTTGCTAGCAAATCATAGGTGGTGGGGTCGTCAAATGGGATTTCGGGCAGAAGAATATTCACTCCATGCCTTTCAAGAACAAGTTTTGCCGCTTTACTCAGGATTGAATAATTTATAAGCCCCAGGAAATCCATTTTAAGCAGACCAAGTTTTGCTACTGGTTCCATCGCGTATTGAGTCATGGCAACACTGGACTCATCCCCTTTAGTGGGACGCTGTAAAGGCACATGGTCAATTAGCGGGTCTTCTGAAATTACGACTGCTGCTGCGTGTGTACTAGCGTGCCTTGTTACACCTTCAAGTCCTTTTGCAGTATCAATAAGTAAGCGTAACCTTGGGTCATTTTCGTAGGATTCCTTCATTTCGGGTGAAAGCTCGAATGCCTGGTCAATTGTCATGCCAACCCTAGTTGGAATGAATTTAGCCACCCGATCGACATCTGCATACGACATTCCCAGTGCTCTTCCGGAATCTCGAATTGCTGCTTTAGCACCTAATGTTCCAAATGTAATGATTTGAGCAACATGATCACGGCCATATTTCTCGGTGACATACCGTATAGCTTCCTCACGCCGATCATCTTGGAAATCCATATCAATATCGGGCATTTCTTTTCGTTCAATATTCAAGAAACGCTCAAATACTAGACTGTAATCAAGAGGATCAATGTCAGTAACTCCTAAGCAATAAAGGGCTAATGATGATGCTGCGCTACCTCTCACACCAAATACTATGTCGTTTTGCCTAGCGAATTTGGCAATATCCCAAACGACTAAGAAATAGTTTGGATATTGTGTTTCAGAGATAACATCTAATTCATAGCCTAATCGTTCCTTTGATGATTCAGTTGCTCCCTCAGGATAACGGGAGTCGAATCCCTGCCAGCATAGATTCCTGAGATAAGTATCCGCATTTTCATCGTTGGGCGTTCGGTATTGTGGTAGGTGTAAAGTCGAAAAATCTAGGCTGACGTCAGTTGAATCAGCAATCAATTGCGTGTTCGAAACTGCTTCAGGAATATCAATAAAAAGCTCTTTCATTTCCTCAGGGCTTTTTAGATAAAAAGATTCATCGGAAAAGCGAAACCTTGCTTCATTTTCTACAGTAGAGTTGGTACCAATGCAAAGCAATACATCATGCAGTGTGGATTCTTCTTTATCTACATAATGAAGATCATTTGTGGCTACTAATGGAATGTCTAATTCTTCACCAAGCTTAAGAATTCCTTCATTTAAGGGATCTAAGAAATCAAGATTTTCGTGGCGTTGTATTTCTAAATAGAATTCTGGGAATGAGTCCATGCACCATTTTGCAATTTCACGGGCGTTGTTGTAGTCACCGTTAATGAGTGCCGTCGATAATTCGGAGCTAGGGCATCCTGAGAAGACAATTAATCCGTCTGCAAGCTCCTCAAGGAGTTCGTGGTCAACTCTTGGTTTGTAGTAGAAACCTTCAAGATGGCCTTTTGAAGAAAGTTTCATTAAATTCCGGTAACCCTCATTATTTTTCGCAAGTACCGTTAAGTGTGTATAGGCTTTGTCTCCAGTACGTTTGTCGAACCTGCTTCCACCGGCAACATATAGTTCACAGCCGATAATTGGTTTTATGCCAGCCTCTTTGCACGCGGTGTAAAAATCTACAACGCCGTACATTGAGCCATGGTCTGTAATCCCCAAAGAGTTCATACCTAACTCTTTGGCGCGCGTGACCATAGTGGGAATCCGACTTAAGCCATCAAGTAGGCTATATTCAGAATGGACGTGAAGATGTGTGAAAGACAATGCAATCCGTACCTTGAAAGTCTAGGTATTATATGAACAGAACTTGCTTGTACCAAGAGTATAAAGACGTATTTATAGGCAATAAATAGCACTACTGGGTTTTATGGAAAATACGATTTTCTAGGACGCCTTTGATTCAAAGCGAGTAGATAAGGTTAATATAATTTCGTTGACCGTAGTTGCTACGGACTGCTAGCCTCAAATAGCTAGAAAGTGTACAAATTACGTGGGCAATAATTTTACTTATAAAAGCGCGATTAGCCGGCTGTTAAGCCTCGCTGATATGGAACGAATGGCTGGTAATATTCAGCCCGAATATAAATATGATCTTTCCCGTATGTCACGGCTTGCCGATTACCTTGGATTGATGCAACCTCCTCACTTTACTGTTCACATTGCTGGAACCAAAGGTAAAGGCAGTGTGGCATCTATGATAGCGAGCATCATTCAGGCGAACGGCTACCGTGTTGGGCTATATACGTCTCCTCACCTTCATACTTTTAGAGAACGAATTAGGATAAATGGTGCACCTATTTCTGAGGCTCTTTTTGCAGAGTCGCTAGGACGAGTATGGTCTTATATTGAAGATAATAATCACAATGAAATAGCTTTTCCTACTACATTTGAAATGCTTACTTCGATGGCTATGGACATTTTTAAATATGAAGAAGTCGATGTAGCGATTTTAGAGGTTGGTTTGGGAGGTAGGCTTGATGCAACTAACGTTTTTCCCTCAGATGTCGCAGTAATCACCTCGATTAGCCTTGATCACACGGCAATATTGGGGTCTACTCTCTCTGAAATTGCATCAGAAAAAGCGGGGATAATTAAGAAAGCTCAACCAGTGATATCGGCTCCTCAAGCCTTGGAAGCATCTGCAGTTATAGAAATGAAGTGCCTGGAAGTTAAAGCTGAACTTTTGCAGGTTAGTTGCGATACATCTTTTGATCAGGTCTACTCTGATCTCTCTGGTCAAAAAGTTGAAATTGTTACACCAAATGATAGCTACACCATATCTTTGCCATTGCTGGGAAAGCACCAAGCGGAAAATGCTGCAGTAGCTATAACTGCTGTTGAGCAAATGCCATTTAATTTTACTCGAGCGATTATTGAGTCAGGAATAAATAAAGTTAAATGGGATGGTCGGTTCCAAGTAGTTAGAACCAGTCCTTATTTAATAGTAGATGGAGCACATAATCCGTACTCTATGGAAAAACTTGGAATCACAATAAGCGATCATTTCCCTGAATCGAACGTGACTGTGATATTTGGTGCATCTAAAGATAAGCAATTGGATTTATTAGCGTCGGAAGTGAGTGCTTTTGCGGATCAAGTCTACGTCGTCAATTCACGTCATCCCCGATCAGCATCACCTGCTACAGTAGAGGATGTCTTTTCAAAGTACGGAACTGTTGTAGAAATTATGCAAGAGACGGATAGAGCTATAGATAGAGCATTACGATCATCCGAACAGAATGATGTGATTATTGTTACCGGTTCTTTGTTTGTAGTTGCCGAAGCCCTCGAATGGTATTTTGGAATTCCACCTGAGTGGTATCCTGAGCTGAGTCTCCCCAAAAGCTGAGAGTAATAAAATGGATCAAATGAAAAGACGGGTTGTTGTTACTGGGATAGGTGCGGTTACCCCATTGGGAGAGAATGCAAGCGATTTCTGGAATGGGCTTGTTAATGGAGTATCGGGTGTAGGGCCTATGACTTTAGCAGATCCCAGAGATTACCCATGTCAAATTTCTGGAGAAGTTTCGGGATTTGATCCGGAAAAATATATCGAGAGGAAAGAAGCACGCCGACTTGCAAGATTTTCTCAACTTGCGATTGTAGCTACGTCTGAAGCAATTGATCAGGCTGGTATCACGCCTTCGAAAATCGACACTGAAACTATGGGTGTCTGCATAGGGAATGGCAATGGCGGTTTTCCAACCATAGATGAGAGTATGCGTGTATTAGTGGAGAGAGGCGGTATGAGGCTTTCCCCGTTTTTCTTTCCGATGATTTTGCCTAATATGGCTGCAGCAAATCTTAGCCGATATTTCAGTGCAAAAGGACCAAGTAGTACTATAGTTACAGCTTGTGCTGCATCAACTCAGTCCATAGCACATGCAGTTGATCTCATAAGACTCGGACGTGCAGAAGTGATGATTTCTGGAGGGACTGAAGCTGGGATTAGTCAACTTGGTCTCGCAGGGTTTTCTGTAATGAGAGCTCTTAGTAACCGTAATCATAGTCCTCAAGAAGCGAGTCGTCCGTTTGATGCAGACAGAGACGGCTTTGTACCTGCAGAAGGAGCCGGAATCCTTATTCTTGAATCACTTGATCATGCAAAAAAACGCGGGGCAAGAATATTGGCTGAAGTACTAGGTCATGGGGAATCCTCCGATGCTAATCATCAATTTCAACCAGATGATGATGGAGGGGGAGCGGCTAGGGCGATACGCTGGGCTTTAGAAGATTCAGGCGTCGGTCCGCATGAAGTGGATTATATAAATGCACATGGGACATCAACTCCGCTCAATGACGCCTCTGAAACAATGGCCATAAAAAGAGCGTTTGGAGACCTGGCTTATAAGATCCCGATTAGTTCAACAAAATCAATGATTGGCCACGCACTTGGAGGAGCCGGTGGTATGGAGGCGGTTGCCTGCATTCAGACGTTAACTAATCAAATTATTCATCCTACTATCAACTACACTACCCCTGATCCATCATGTGACTTGGATTATGTGCCCAACGAGGCTCGAAAAACTGATGTAAAAACTATACTTTCAAATAGTTTTGGATTTGGTGGTCAAAATGCATGTGTTGTATTTAAGGCATATCAGGAAGAATAATTAATTCTTTCATTAATAATTCTGCCTGTTCCGTGCTCAACTTTAACGGTATTTTCAACAGCACCGGACCTGGTGCCAATCATAATTAATGGTTCTTCCCCTCTATTATGGAGCTGATAGAAGGATCCACCCGTTATAGTGGCCATCATACCGGGCGTAAGAGTAGCCGTACCTCCGTCAGGGAAGCTCATTGTGAGCTCACCTTCAATCACTTGAAAAGTTTGATCTTGATTATGGCAATGCATTTCATCAATTTGATCGGGTTTGTAATAATGAACCCAAGCGTGAAACCTACTAGTGTCGAGCACAACTGTTCTCTTCTTTTTCTCATGGCCAAAAGCTCTGGTGTCATAGATTTCAATAGGCATTTTTCACTCCCATTTTTTCTTTCAGATTTATGGTACCCCTGCAGGGACTCGAACCCTGGCACATGGTTTAGGAAACCACTGCTCTATCCTCCTGAGCTACAGGGGCGCATGATCACATGTAAGATTTTACCATTCTTTCAGATGATAACTTGTAGCGGTAATTATTTTATAGAGGCAGCTTGGCATAAGGAGTAGCGATGAAAGTTTTAGTAGTCGGTGGATCATCGGGAATTGGAATTGCAACAGTTAAGACTTTTGTAAATGCCAACCATGAAGTAATTGCCACTTATAGAACTAATATTCCTGAAGGGGGAGAGGGGGCTTATTGGCTAAAGGCCGATATGCTCAGTGTCGCGGATATCGAATCAATTGCAGCGAATATATCGACTATTGATCTTCTAATTCTTCTACCCGGTGTCTCTTTAGGCAAAAACTTATCTCAATATCTAGATGAAGAGATGGAAGAAGTAATAGCGGTCAATTTTACAAGTCAATTTCGTACGATCCAAAGAGTCAGGCACTGTTTAGCGGCGGATTCCCAAATCATTTTCCTTGGTTCAATCGCTGGGCAAAGAGGCTCTGCTGATCCTGTATATGGAGCAAGCAAAGGTGCGGTGCATGCCTTGGCCAAATCTTTAGCAAAATCTATGGCACCACGAACTCGAGTTAATGTTATTGCACCAGGTATGGTCACAGACACTGGCATGTATGATGCTACTGATCCGGATGTTATAAAAGGCCATTTAGAGACCTCGCCTACGGGACATTTTGTTAGTGCTGAAGAAATTTCTAAAATTATTTTGGATATGTCTCTTCCACATTGGAGGCAACTTAATGGTGCCTGTATCGACTTAAATGGTGGCCAATACCTAAGGTGAATTAGTTAACGAGGAATTCCTTAAGTCTTTTTAAAGCTTCACGGATTTTCTCTTGTGAATTTGCAAAAGAGATACGGACGTATCCCTCACCATATTCCCCAAATGAAGTACCTGAAAGTAAAGATATGCCCGTTTCAGTCAGGATATTTCGCTCAAACTCTTCGCTTGTGTATCCTGTACCTGTGATATTCGGGAATGCATAAAACGCACCTTTTGGCATGGGGCATGTAATTCCAGTGATACTGTTTAATCCTTCAACAAGCAGATCTCTTCGTTCTTTAAATTCTGCAACCATTTGCCGAACTGATTGCTGAGATGATTCAATGGCGGATACCGAAGCAATCTGACTGAATGCTGCAGTACATGAAACACTATTTGTTACGAGCCTAGTGACTGGTTCCACGAGGAAATCAGGGAAAATACCAAACCCTACTCTCCACCCAGTCATAGCGTAGCTCTTGGACAGCCCATCTAAAACAATTGTTCTATCCCACATACCCGGGTACTCAGTAATTGATGAATGAGTACCGTCATAATAGAAATCTTTATAAATTTCGTCTGAAAGTACAGCTGCGCCTACATCTTTAGCGAGCATAGAGATTTTTTGTAAATCAATTTCTGGTATGACGCTTCCACAGGGATTATTAGGAGAATTTACTATTATTAATTTGGTTCGTGAGTTAACTTGCCCTTGTACCTCTTCCAGATCAGGGTTATATCCCAATCGCTCATGTAGTTGCATGGGAACCGGAGTTCCCCCTGCAAATCGAATCATTGATTCATATATAGGGAATCCAGGGTTAGGGTAGAGAACTTCATCTCCTTCTTCAATTAGGGCTAGGATTGTGAAGAACATAATTGGCTTGCCACCAGGCGTAACAATGATGTTTTCCCAGGGAATATCGCGGGCATATCTACGACTTGCATCAGCAGCTATAGCTTTTCGAACTTCAGTGATGCCTGCTGAAGGCACGTAATGTGTGTAACCTGTGTCCAGTGCACTTTTCGCGGAAGCTACAATATGCTCGGGCGTATCGAAATCGGGTTCTCCTATTCCTAAGAAGATAATGTCGCGGCCCTCAGCTTCAAGGGCTTTTGCACGTGCCAATGCCTCAAAAGCTGTTTCGGTTCCTAAAAGAGACATACGAGATGCTAGATGCATTTTGCCCTCCCATCGTCAGTAATATTGAATCTATATCCAACCGACCTCAATTTTTGCGTTACCCCCCCGCAATTGCAGGCAGGAAGTGCACTTCCGAATGCGACTCAAGAGGCGTTAGTAATCCCATGTTGGTGGGTTCTCCGTCAATGACTGCAGCCAATCCTTTGGCAAGTCGGGTTGTATCTTCACTGTTAAGGAGAAAACCTTTTATCCCAGGGTATAGCGAATCAAGGTTATTGATTAATTGACGCAAAGTTCCCCCTTCTACATCAATACTGGTATTTCCTCCAATATGTTTTCGTAGAGACGGCTGCATGAATACTGTTGCCAAAATCTTTAGTTGCTCACAGTTCCGTGCGTATTTTTTGTATCAGACAACGCTTCTAAAATTCGACCAGGGTTCATTGGTGTCTTGTAGAGGCGAGTACCAATAGCGTCTGCAAGTGCATTCGCAATTGCAGGGGCGGGAGGAACAATTCCCGTTTCGCCAATTCCTCTCACTCCAAATGGGTGATTAACGTTTGGTATTTCAACAATGATGGTATCGATTTTTGGAAGATCTAGTGCAGTGGGCATTCTGTAATCAAGAAAACTTGCGTTTAGCATAATTCCGTCGTCAGTTGTGTAGTATTCTTCATTTAAAGCCCAGCCTATTCCTTGCGCAGCTCCACCTTGGAATTGCCCTTCCACATAAGAAGGATGCACTGCTTTCCCTGCATCTTGGGCTGCAGTATACCGAAGAATTTGGACTTTCCCTGTAGCAGGATCTACTTCTAAATCAACTAGATGTGTAGCGAAACTTCCTCCGCCAGACCCTCTGACGTTGACCGTGCCAGTTTTGGCAATAGGGCCACCAGTTTGGCCGAGCTTTCCTGCGGCTTCTTTAAAACTGTACTTTTGATCAGGTGCGTCTGCATTTTCAAAATGCCCATCAGAGAAGCTTATTTTTGAAGGCTCACACTCCCAAAGCATAGCAATGCGTTCTTTTATTTCTTCTACTACCAGATTAGCAGCCTCTATTGCTGCCTGCCCGCTTGCATAAGTTGTCCTACTTCCAGCGGTGAGATCGTTGTACCCAATGCTATCGGTATCTGCGACAGACGGATGAACGTCCTCTGCAGGAATTCCCAGAATTTCAGCCGCCTGCATAGATAATGTCGTTCTGGTGCCTCCAATATCTGGATTCCCTTCGACAAGAGAAACAATACCGTCATCATTAACGTTGATTGTTACAGAAGACTTATTTCCTGCACCGTTCCAGTATCCACTGGCCATACCTCGGCCCCGTAATTTCCCGTCGGCTGTTTCGCGCGTTATCTCTGATTTGAAATGATCTGATTCTTTAATTGCTTCTAGGCAGCCTATATTTCCTATACGAGGGAAAATGGGTCCATCAGGCCTGCGGGAACCTTCCTTAGATGCATTCATTAAATGGAACTCCATAGTATCAATGCCCGCTAATTTACAAAGTTCGTCGACTAAAGCTTCGCTGGCGAAGGTCGCTTGCGGCGTGCCTGGAGCACGGTAAGCTGCAGTTTTCGACATATTGATTACGATGTCATATGCGTCAATTCTTAAATTAGGGACCTCATAGCATGCAAAAACTCCTGCAGTGGCAGCGCTGATGGAGGAACCTGGATAAGCACCAGCCATGTATTTGATGTCAGCTGTAGCTGCAAGTATTTTTCCATCCGAGTCGATACCCATCTTCACAGTAACTTCACCGCCAGGGCCGGGACCTGTGGCGTTAAATACAGCTGGTCTGTCCATAAGTATTTTTACCGGACGTCCAGATTTTTTTGAAAGTAGCGAAGCTAATGGTTCTAAGTAAAGACCAATTTTCCCCCCGAATCCCCCGCCTATCTCCATTGGTACAACTTTTATGTCAGACATCGGCATATCTAGAATGGTTGCTAAGCCTTTTCGGACACCGAAGGGAGCTTGCGTGCTCGTGTAAGCCGTTAGCTTCCCATCGGGGCTGTAAAAAGCCGTGCCATTATGTGGTTCAATATAGCCTTGATGCGCACGTGAAATGCTGTAAGTTCTCTCTAGTACAGTAGACGATTTTTCGAACCCTGCTTCAGGGTCGCCAAACTCCGCTCTGGTGTGTGCAGCTATATTTGTCTGCGTAACTGATTCACCCAGATGATCACCAACCAATGCAGGGTGGATAATTACCGCGTCTTTTGCCATGGCATCTTCAATAGTGACAACTGCTTTAAGTGGCTCGTATTCAACTTCAATGAGCTTCAATGCCTCCAACGCAGAGTTGAGATCAGTGGCTGCCACAGCGGCAACCGGATGCCCTTTATAAATTACCGTATCGTATGCCATGACCCGTTCGCTCGCCCATTTTTTTTCCAAATCAAGCTCGGCCGAAGGCTGAAGGGGCATATCCTTTCCAGTTATTACGGCATAGACACCACTCGCCTGTTCAGCTTTACTGGTATCAAGCTTTTTTATTCTTGCATGGGCATAAGGGCTTCGAAGTACGGCTCCATGAATCAGCCCCGCTAATTTGATGTCTGCACCGTACAGCGCTCTTCCGAGGACTTTATCGACACCGTCGTGTCGAATTGGGCGCGTCCCAATTACCTTAAATTCCTGTTTACTTGGTTCTGAAACGGTGGTCATTTTAGCTCCTAGTAATTTCTCTTATTCAGATGCTTTTTCTACTGCTCGGATAATTTTATCGTAGCCTGTGCAACGGCAAAGGTTTCCAGCAAGCCACATGCGAATTCTATTCTCGTTAGGATGTGGTTCGCGATCAAGCAGAGCTTTGGCTGCGACTAAAAACCCAGGTGTGCAAATACCACACTGCAAGGCTGCCTCTTCTAGAAAAGCTTGCTGTAGCGGGTGTAGTCCATCAGGAGGAGCCATGCCCTCAATTGTATCTATAGATGCCCCTTCTACCTCAGCACCTAGTACTAGGCATGAATCAACGATTCGTCCATTAATTGAGACTGTGCAGGCTCCGCAGTTACCGTCGTTACAGCCTTCTTTGGTTCCAGTCAGCCCTAGTATTTCGCGTAGCGTCTCCAGCAGGGATTGGTACGGAGCAACTAGAAATTCTACGTTTTGTCCATTGAGTTCGCAGCTTACAGCTACTTTTTTGGGTTGATTTACTGAAGTCATGGCTTTCCTATGAGTTATTCTTTGCTCTTTCCAGAGCAGTGGCGAGTGTTCTTTGCGTAAGGACACGTACTAACTGTAATCGCTGGGCGGGCGTTCCCCTCATATCGTTAATGGGTGAAGCCTCTGTTACAGCTATTTCAGCTGCCTGCTCAAAGACATTCAAATCAGGTGATTTACCTGAAAGAAAATTAGAACTTTCTTCTGCGAATATGGGCGTAGGCCCAACCGCGCCAAGCGCAATTCGGGCATTGGTAATTTTCGTTCCAGAATCATCAAGCGTTATAGCGCTTCCTACGCTTGCGATCGCAATGTCCATTTCATTACGTGGTATAAATCTTTCATAAGCTGCCCCAAATCCTTCAGCTGGGAGTGGCATTTCGACCGATATCAGCATCTCATCATCCGCTAAGGTATTTTTGCCAGGACCAGTACAAAATTCTTCCACCGGTACAATGCGTGTGCCTTTACTCGATCTAATGTTTGCTACAGCGCTATGTACGATGAGCGGGCAAATACCATCAGCGCTTGGAGAAGCATTACAGAGATTCCCTCCAATACTTGCCCGTGACTGTATCTGTATGCCGCCAATTAACGAAGCTGCATCAATTAATCCTGGATAGAGCATCGCAACATCATTATTTTCATAAATTTGATAGCACGGAACAGCTGACCCAATAATTAAAGATTTATTCAATTGAAGAGTTGTCACTTCAGGGACGCGCTTAATATCAACAATTGCGTCAATTTCAAAACGCTCTCCTCTAAGCTGTACTAGAAGATCAGTACCTCCAGCCAATATGCGAGCTCTGGGGCCATTCTGGGAGAGAACAGTTAAAATTTCTTCTATCGAATTTGCCGCAATATAATTAAATGGATGCAAGAGATCACCGTAATATATGGATATTGCTGTTCATCGCTATTGGCCCATTATCTCGGAAGCTCCTTGCATCCGCAATAACATATAGATTGGCGATTGTATTCCTTAAGTTTTTTCAATTAAGGAAATGCCCGTAAATTAATCACACATTAATTGAATTCGTTATTTTTACCCATTACTTGCTACCTGTCTGCCACATCACTACAATGCCGACGTCACTTTTATTGAGTGGACATCAAAGAATAGGTTTTGGACCGGGAGGTAGTGGTTCGTGGCTGAGGAAACCAATCGATTGTTTGTGGGTAATATGCCATTCCGTATGACTCAAGATGAATTGTACGATCTTTTTGCGCAGGCAGGAGGAGTAGCGTCTGTTCACGTTCCTACCGATCGTGAGACAGGTCGCCCAAGAGGTTTCGGCTTCGTGGAGATGGACGATCCAACTAGTAAGGATCAGGCGATTCAGATGTTTAACGGGTACTCTGTAGATGGCAGATCCTTGGTAGTAAACGAGGCGCGACCTCGTGAACAGCGGTCTTATTAGTCTGTAGACTACAAGGACGTTTAGACAGGCATTGCTACATCCATATACTTGTAGCCGGTGCCTGTGTTCATTAGCAAGGTCTCGTCATCGGGAGATAAAAATCCACTAGATAGTAGTTTTTTGTACCCTGCTAACGTAGCAGCGCCCTCGGGAGCTGCCCAAATTCCTTCGGAGATACCTATTTCTCGAGTTGATTCAAGGATTTCTTCGTCGGTAACCGTTATCGCGGTTCCAGAGCTTTCGCGAACAGCATCAAGAATTAAATAATCTCCCACTGCGGAAGGTACTCTGATCCCTGAGGCGATGGTTGAGGCATTTTCCCAAGGCTCTGCGAATCGCTCACCTTTCTCAAACGCCCGAACTATAGGGGCACACCCGCTTGCTTGCACAACTATCATTTTGGGGCGCTTGCTGCCTATCCATCCCAATCGTTCCATTTCATCGAATGCCTTCCACATACCAACTATTCCTGTTCCGCCCCCTGTTGGATACACGATGACATCGGGTAAGCGCCAACCAAGGTCCAGCGCAATTTCATACCCCATAGTTTTTTTCCCTTCAACGCGGTAAGGCTCCCGGAGGGTAGATACATCAAACAATCCTAATTCTGCTGCTTTTTCGCGAGATAATTTACCCGCATCAGATATCAATCCGTCGACAAGCGTAAGGTTTGCTCCTGCTAATATAGTTTCCTTTTGGTTTGCATCAGGAGCATCTTTAGGCATGAAAACAAAGCACTCTATGTCTGCTCGAGCACAATACGAAGCAAGGGACCCAGCAGCATTCCCTGCAGAGGGAACAGTCAGTCGCTTTAGTCCGAGTTCCTTAGCCTTTGATACTGCAGCAGAAAGCCCTCGAGCCTTGAATGAACCAGTTGGGTTGATACCTTCATCTTTAATAAATAATGTTTTCACTCCGTGCTGAGCTTCAAGTTTTTTTGCACGTAGCATGGGGGTTCCGCCTTCGCCAAGAGAAACAATATTGTCTTCATTGCGAATAGGCATCAATTCGAAAAAGCGCCACATGTTTCGTGGTCGTTGAATGAAAGAGTTAGGATCTAAGGATTGCTTGGCAGCATCTAAGTCGTAACGCGGATATAAAACCTTCTGTGCGTTTGGAGATAGGCTGTGAGGTTCATCTGCACTAAAAATTTCCCCAGTTTCAGTGCATTCGAGATGTGAGAGAAAATTATTCATTCTTAACCTATATAGGATAGAACGCCAGCTTGCTAGCCCAGCCAGCGTCGAACTTTAGCCAAAAAGCTTTGATTATCGATTTGTTCTATAACCTGACCTCGCCATTTTTTTTCGATGATTGGAGCAGGTTTTGCAAAGAATAAAATATAAGAAGTAACCAGTAACCCCGCGCCCACTAGTGCCAGAGGTCTTGAAAAATTTTGACCACTTATTTCTAGGCCAGTGGCAATTATTAGGAAGAGTATGCCTATCTTTAACGCAGATCGCGTTTTGAAGAAACTCCAAAGTGGATGGACAATATTTTTTCTTGCTTTGTTGCGCGTTATTGATCTTTTACTTTCTGGCGAGTGAATATCAAAACTATCTATTTGTCCAAGGATATCCTCTATTTCATTTTCATAGCGGTTAGGCATTTAATATTCCTTAAAGCACGCATTGATACACATTATTAGTATAGTTCTTAGGGTATAGACTCTTGATGACATGTTGGAATATTAAAGCAGGACATCATTGCACCAGTTGATAATTTTTGACATACCAGCCCTTCATTGTGATGGCTGCATAGATTCACTCAAAAGCGTTTTAGAAAATTTCCCAGGTATTTCTTTAGTTGCTGGCGACCTTGAGTCGCTTACGCTTTCAGTCAGCTATGATGAATCCTCAATTACACCAGAAGCCATCAAACTACAGCTTGCGGCTGTTGGTTATGTAGTCGCAGGTACTCAATTCCCTAATAATTAAAACTAAATACCCAAGAATTGAATAGTGCTATGTGTTTTATGCAATTTGTTCAAGTTGATTAACAATGCAGTTAGCTCTTCAATGTAACGTGAGTTCGATAAAGGACCTGCATTTACAGGCCTTAACTTAGGAATATCAGATACTAAGCTAGAAACTTGGCTCATCACTGCTTCAGAGCTACTGCAGATAGCTACGTCTCCATGTAATTCAAGTGCAGGATTGAGTAGGTCCCGGGCACTCAAATTTTGGAAAGCGGCCGCAATGGGAGATTCAGGAAAAAGGATGCTTGTTAACTCGCCTGCGGACCCTTCCTCTACATTAACTGCGTGCATTTGGCCAGCAGAAAATTCTAATGGAGCAATGATGCTAATGATTAATTTGCCTCTAGTTAAAGGCTCTAATGTTGTAGATACGGGCTTTAATCCTTCAAAAGGGACTGAAAGGATTACTATTTCACTTTTTGAAACAGCCTCCTCATTACTGGCTCCAGTCACTAAAATACCTGGTGCTAAGCTGGCGATTTCTGCCGCCGCTTCTTCAGCACGAGATTGATTTCTTGAACCTAAAATTACTTGGTGCCCAGCTATTCCAAATCGAAGAGCTAATCCTTTGCCCTCGAGGCCTGTCCCTCCAATGATTGCTATTTGTTTCATGAGTCTCCTAAATTAAACCCGTTATTCTTGCTAATTGCTCAGCGTGTTTTTCAAGGTCAAAAACTGGATTGAGTAGGAACTCATCTGTACCTAATTCTGACCATTGATGTAGTAATTCTTTGATTTTTGCTTCGCTTCCCCATATAGCTGCATGGTCTGCGTTGTCAGGCCTGCCATAATAATATCCGAACCATTCTCTTAGCCGGGATTGGGCACGAGATTCATTTTCATCAATTGCTAAGTAAAGCCTTTTGGAGATAGGAAATGTAGAAGGATCTCTTTTTTCTTCCTCCATGTAATCTTTTACCAATTTGAGCTTTCGCGGGAAATCTTCTAGGAAGGAACTTCCTGCACCCATCCAACCATCCGCCATCCTAACTGACCTTCTGATTGCTGGGTCTGCATTTGCTCCAAACCATATGGGTGGGTGAGGTTCCTGTAGTGGCTTTGGGTTGACCATTACCCCGCTGAGATCATGGAATTGGCCTTTAAAATTAACTTCACTTTCAGTCCACAAGGATTTAATCACATTCACTTGTTCTATGAACCGACTGAGCCTTCTTTCTGAATTGACCCCGTATATGGGTAGCTCATCTGCACTATTCCCTAGACCTACGCCCAAAATTAATCTGCCTCCGCTAAGGCAATCTATATCTGCCATTAGCTTCGCAAGGTGTACAGCATTATGCCGTGGTAACACTAGGACAGAAACACCCAGTTTTACGATAGAGGTTTTTCCTGCTAAATACGCTAGAAAGCTTGTAGGGTGAATTGCGTTAGGCTTTCCAATAATCCGCTCTTGAGTCCACAGGCTTTGGTAACCGAGACTTTCTACCATTTCTACATAACGATTTATGAAAGAGGTATCTACTTTTCCCTCCGGGAATATATGAGGAGCAGCGATTCCTATTTTTGAATTAATCATGGATACGTATCACCTCTTAACCCTATAACTACCTTTGGATATGACCATTTTAGCAATGAGTCATAAAAATGTGGCAGAAACAGTTCAAATACTGAGGGAATTTGGTTAGACTATAAGAGAAGTTAACATACGTACTAGTACGTTAACTAAATTAACCAGAAGACTCTTATCTAGCATTGTATGATTCGTACGGACGATGCGATGTACGGGTAGCACCGATTGGAAGAAAAAGAACCATGACCCAGTCTGATGTTTCGGAATATTACGGCGACTTGAATTACGATCGTTCTGATCTTCTTCCACCTTACCCATTTGGTGTTGACTTTGAGCTATCCGAAATTCCTATAGATTGTGAGCGTACTAAAATTGGTTGGGCGTTTGGTGCTTCTAGGCAATGGCGTGGCCCAGAAGGTCTACACATTCGTGAATATCACGGACGATATTTTGGTCATTATGATCGAATAGACCCGAGAAAAAATTTAATTGGGCATTGGATTCTAGATGCTCCTTTTGAATTAGCAGTAGGGAGTACTGGGGTGATTGGGATGTTTGCAAGTTTGACTACCAACGCTCCTGCTGCTGTTACCTGGATCACCGCAACATTAGTTGCATCGATTGCAACTAGTACTGTAGCTCGGAGAATTTTTTCGTAAATACTACTTGCAGTATCCGGTAGTAAGTTGCATAATTGACATACCTTTAAATCAGTCCTGTGAGGCTGGCAAGGTGAGATTTTGAAAAATAGTCTTTTTTATATGTCACCTCTTGCCGTTCGGGTAAGAGGTTTTTTTTGAGCAACGAAACTCAAATAATGTCGAGTTATGACATGAGTAGAACTCTCATGCGTATTGCACATGAGATCGTTGAACGAAATCAAAACTCTTCAGATATTCTGCTCGTTGGCTTACAGCGTCGCGGTGTACCACTTGCAAACAGGTTGTCTCAAGCAATTGAGTCCTTCGAAGGATTTAAAGTTCCCGTCGGATCCCTGGACATCAATTTTTATAGAGATGATTTATCACAACGCCCCCTCCCGCTTATACATCCAACTAAACTACCAGTAAAGATTGACGACAAGATAGCAATTTTAGTCGACGACGTTTTTTACACAGGCAGAACATCTCGAGCAGCATTGAATGCTCTGATTGATTTAGGCCGGCCAAGTTTGATTCAGCTTGCAGTTATGGTAGACAGAGGACATCGAGAGTTACCAATTCGAGCTGATTACGTGGGGAAAAATATTCCTACTACTCAGAATCAAACAATCCAGGTCAGGGTCGATGAATACGATAGTACTGAAGAAGTTGTCTTGATTGAAGATAACCAACCGGAGCTTGCTCTATTGTGAGTTCACGAGATTTACCTAACAGTCGGAGCGTACGCCCACTTCAAGCTCGGAGACATGTTTTGGATCTTGATGATTTCTCGAAGGAAGAAATTATAGAAATCCTTGACTCGGCTCAATCCATGCGTGAAATACTGAATCGTGATATTAAAAAGGTCCCCGCATTGAGGGGAAAGGTTGTGTTGACGGTATTCCTAGAGCCAAGCACGCGTACTAGGGTTTCGTTTGAGCAAGCAGGCAAAATGCTCAGCGCCGACGTAATCAACATTTCTGGTTCGGGCAGTAGTGTTGAGAAAGGTGAATCATTACTCAACACTGCGAAGACTTTGCAGTCAATGCGAGCAGATTTAATGGTCATACGTAGCCCAGAAGCAGGAACTCCGTATTTTCTTGCCCGTAACCTCCAGCATATTAAGGTTATAAATGCAGGAGATGGTGCTCATGCTCATCCTACCCAAGCACTTCTAGATCTCATGACAATGAGAATGCATTTAGGTGATATGGAAGGTAAGAAAGTAGTTTTTGTAGGAGATTCTCTCTATAGCAGAGTTGTCAGATCTGACATTCTAGGACTGAGAGCTTTAGGCGCTTCAATAGTACTTTCTGGCCCTCCGACAATGACCCCATTTAATAAAGTACTTGCGCAGTCTGGAAAAGCACTGTCCCAAGTTAGGTTAGAACCTAATTTAGATGTTGCTATAGAGTCTGCGGATGTGATTGTGGCTCTCCGAATTCAGAAGGAAAGGCAGCAGTCAGGAGTTTTACCAAGTATGCGTGAATATACGCGTAGATGGATGATCACGGATGAGAGATACCAAAGGGCTAATCCTGGCGCATTATTAATGCACCCTGGCCCTCTCAACGAAGGAATTGAGATCGCGTCCTCACTCGCACACAGTGATAAAGCGCAAATAGAGGAGCAGGTAACCAATGGAGTGGCCATTCGAATGGCACTTTTAAACGGACTTTTAATGGGAAATATGGGAGATTTGCAGGAATGAAAGAACTGGATCGATTAGTGATCAAAGGCGGTCGTATTATCGACCCTTTCAATGAAGAAGATTCAATAAGAGATATTTTTATCCATGGCGATAAAATTGTCTCAGGGGAAGAGTTTGATGCCACGCTTGCGAAAGTAATTGACGCTTCGGGTCTAGTGGTCACCCCTGGGTTTATAGACATTCATACTCACCTTCGAGAGCCCGGTTTTGAAGATAAGGAATCTATATCTAGTGGTACATCAGCTGCTGCAGCTGGGGGATTTACCACAATTTGCGCAATGCCTAACACGAACCCCGCAATAGATTCTGCGCATGTAGTTGACTACATCACACTGCAGGCAAGTAAAGCTGGTCCGATCCGAGTGTTTTGTTTCGGAGCAGTTTCTAAAGGCCGAAACGGGGTGGAGTTAACTGATATGGAAGAACTAGCTAGTGCAGGCGTAGTAGGTTTCACTGATGATGGAAGCCCTGTTCAATCTGGGCATTTAATGGAAATGGCTTTACGTTATGCGAGCGATTTAAAACTTCCGGTCATGGATCATTGTGAAGACTATTCAATGACTAAAGGGCTGGGTATACACGAAGGCAAAGTTTCTTACCGACTGGGATTACAGGGTTATCCGTCTGCGGCAGAAGAATCGATCATAGCTCGTGATATAGCAATTGCTGAACATACAGGTTCACACCTTCATATTGCGCACATTAGTACCTCTGGTGGAGTCGATCTAGTCAGGAGCGCCAAGTCTCGAGGCGTACATGTAACTGCTGAAGTTACTCCTCATCATTTGACAATGACTGAGGATTGGATCCTAGGTGAGAAAGATGACTATTCTAATCTTGAGATTATTACTGCAAATGCATATGACACAAGAGCAAAAGTCAGCCCTCCATTGCGCACCCATCATGACAGAGAGAAGCTCATAGAGGGATTGAAGGATGGGACTATTGATGCGATTGCGACTGATCATGCCCCTCATACTTTTGGGGACAAAGCAGTTCCTTTTGATCAGGCTTCGGTGGGGATTTCAGTTTTAGAAACAGCATTTGGTTCATTAATGACTCTTGTTCACGCGAATATCATTAAACTACCGGATTTGGTTCATCGCCTTACTGTTGGTCCTGCGTCTGTATTAGGCGCGAAATATAACGGACTATCACATCTCGGGACAGGCAGTTTTGCAGATATCGTGTTGATTGATACTGAGGAAAAATGGACTGTTAATACAAATAAATTTAACTCTAAGGGTAAAAATACGCCTTTAGAGTCTTCAGAATTAAGGGGTAAAGTGAAATTAACAATAGCTAATGGCCAAATTGCTTACGAAGATATGCCTAATGACTAAAAAGGGTTACTTAGTTTTAAGCGATGGGTCGATATATCAAGGGATTTCATATGGATCAGAAGGTAATGCTTACGGTGAAGTAGTATTTAATACTAGTATGTCCGGGTATCAAGAAATTCTGACTGATCCTTCATACGCTGGGCAGATTGTTATTCCTACTTACCCAATGCAGGGGAATTATGGAGTGAACCAGGGTTACGAGGAATCATCCAAAATTCAAGTAGCATCTTTTGTAATTAGAAGCCATTCACCCACACCAAGTCATTTTGATGTACAAAATACGCTATCCGACTATTTGAAAGAACGCGGTATTCCTGGTCTTTCCGGTGTTGATACGAGGGCTATTACTCGACGCATTCGTTCGGAAGGCGTAATGATGGGAATGGTTACTACCGGTAACCCTCAAGAAGCTTTTGAAGAATTATCCAACAGCCCCGCTTACGATACTGTTAATTTTGTTGAAAGAGTTACTACGGCAAACGAATATATCTGGAACAATGAAGGTGCCTTAAAAATTGCATTAGTCGATTGCGGCGTGAAGTACAACATACTAAGGAACCTGGCTATACGTAACTGCAAAATTCACGTATTCCCCTCAAATGTTTCTTCTGATGAAATTCTCAATATTAATCCAGATGGCGTGGTTTTTTCGCCAGGACCAGGTGACCCTGTGCATAACCAGGGAACAGTTGCAACCGCTAGTTCTATAGTCCGAAAAATTCCAACCCTCGGGATATGACTAGGTCATCAAATAATTGCACGCGCTCTTGGTGCAAGCACCTATAAATTGAAATTTGGACATAGAGGTGGTAACCATCCCGTCCAAGATCTTAATTCGGGCAAAGTTTATATAACTGCACAAAATCATGGGTATGCAGTTGATGAAACTGATTTGCCTGCAGGTCTAATTGTTACGCATAAAAATCTAAATGATGGAACCATTGAAGGTATAAGGCACGAAGAGCTGCCAATCGTTTCGATCCAGTACCACTCAGAAGCTGCACCGGGTCCGTTGGATAACGCATATATATTTGATCAGTTCATTGAGTTGGTGCAGAAATGACGCAAACGGCAAATAGAGATATAAGAAAAGTGCTTGTTATCGGAAGCGGTCCGATAGTAATTGGCCAAGCTGCTGAATTCGACTACGCAGGTACACAGGCATGCAAGGCACTTAGAGAAGAAGGAATTTCTGTCGTCTTAGTTAATTCTAATCCGGCCACTATTATGACGGATAAAGAGATTGCAGATGCTGTATACATTGAACCTCTAACAGTAGAGGTAATAGAGAGGGTAATTCAAAGAGAGAAGCCTGATGGTCTTCTGCCGACTCTTGGAGGACAAACTGGACTTAATCTTGCAGTCTCGCTTGATGAAGCAGGCATTCTTGATCAGTATGGAGTCAGATTATTAGGAACGTCGATTAATACCATTAAAACGGCCGAAGATAGAGAGCTATTTAGAAATTTATTAAATGATCTTGGAGAACCTATTGCCCCAAGCGAAATTGCTAATTCTATTGAAGAGGCTATGCAGGTCGGTTATGACTTGGGTCTACCACTAGTCGTGCGCCCTGCTTACACGCTAGGCGGTACTGGCGGAGGCTTTGCTACAACGTTTGAAGAACTACGTACTGTTGTTGAAAGTGGGCTAGCTGCTAGTCCGATTAATCAGATCCTAGTAGAAAGATCGATGAGAGGATGGCGTGAGGTTGAATATGAAGTTATGCGAGATTCTTCCGATACATGCATAACCATATGCAATATGGAAAATTTTGATGCGATGGGTGTCCATACTGGGGATAGCATAGTTATTGCTCCAAGCCAGACTCTTTCAGACATTGAGTATCAAATGCTTCGTTCCGCGAGCATTAGAATTATTAGGGCGCTAGGTATTGAAGGCGGCTGTAATATTCAATTTGGGCTAGCACCCAATCCGATTATTGGCGATTCTTTGCCAGGTGATAATCCAAACCCTCTAGAATATTTTGTAATAGAAGTTAACCCTCGGGTCAGTAGATCATCAGCATTAGCATCTAAGGCAACAGGCTATCCAATTGCACGAGTTGCCGCAAAAATTGCAGTTGGATTAAGGCTTATGGACATACCGAATGCAGTCACGCAACGTACTGCAGCTGCTTTTGAACCAGCTTTGGACTACTGCGTTATTAAGATTCCTCGTTGGCCATTTGATAAATTTGCTACGGGTGATCGAGCAATAAGCACTCAAATGAAGGCCACTGGTGAAGTGATGGCAATTGACCGAAGCTTTGAGGCCGCACTGCACAAGGCTGTTCGATCATTGGAACTTGGTGGCCAATCCTTACTCTGGGAAGATCCTGCTTGGCAGAACGCAAAAGTTGAAAACCTCCCTCTTGACCCGACTGATCTTCGGCTTTGGGCTGTATTTGCCGCTCTTCGCAAAGAGGCAGATGTCAGCGAGCTGGCAAAGATCACACATATTGATCCATGGTTTCTACATGGGATGCAACGCATAGCACATATGTACCGGAGACTGACTGAGGAAAAATTGGATCATAGTCTTCTTCAAGAGGCTAAATCAATCGGAGTTCCAGATGAAACCATAGCCGTTCTAGTAGGTCTATCAACTGAAGAAATTCGACAGTTACGTATAAAGGAAAATATTAAACCGGTCTACAAAATGGTTGATACCTGTGCGGCTGAATTTGAAGCAGTGACTACTTATTTTTATAGTACTTACGAACAGGAAAACGAAGCTACTCCTTTGGAAGGTGAAAAAGCGCTGGTAATTGGAAGCGGTCCTATTCGTATTGGACAAGGAATCGAATTCGATTATTGTTCAGTGCACGCAGCATGGGCTTTGGGTTCCTCTGGTGTGAGTTCTATTTTGGTCAATTCAAACCCTGAGACAGTTTCAACTGACTTTGATACTAGTGATCGACTTTATTTTGAGCCTTTAGATGAAGAAAGCGTTCGCGATATTGTAGACAATGAGCGTATAGGATCTAAATATCCTCCTTCGGTTGTGCAATTTGGAGGACAAACTGCAATTAATCTAAGTCAGGCGTTGGGAGAGGCTGGCTTGCCTATCCTGGGTTCATCTGCAGATGCTATAGATATTGCCTCTGATAGGGAGAGATTTGGGGAACTTATGAAAAATTTGGGTATTCCCCAACCTCCAGGAGCTACTGCTTTATCACTGGATGAAGGTCTAAAAATTGCCCAAGAAATAGATTTCCCTCTGGTAGTGCGCCCTAGTTATGTACTTGGGGGTCGCGCAATGGAAATTGTTGATAATGAAGTGGAATTTAAAAGGTACTTAGCTAAGGCTTTTGAAGCTGCGCCGAACAGACCAATTCTGATAGACAAATATTTCCAGGGAAGGGAAGTTGAAATTGATGCTGTAGTAGACGGTGAGAAGGTTCTTATCCCTGGCATAATGGAGCATATTGAACGGGCTGGTGTTCATTCGGGTGATTCAATGGCCCTTTTCCCTTCTAATAATTTATCTGAGTACGAGAAGGACATTATTGTCGATTACAGTACACGGATAGGCTTGGCCCTAGGAGTCAAAGGGCTGATGAATATCCAGTACGTAATAATGAATGAAAGTCGACCTTACGGCATTACTCTTTCAGCTGATTCTGGTCTTTCCTCAGTGTATGTTATCGAAGTAAATCCACGTTCTAGCAGAACAATACCTTTCATTTCTAAAGTCACTGATATCCCAATGGTTCAAATAGCGACTAATGTAATGATTGGGCAGACATTACGGCAGCAAGGATATGAGGGAGGGTTGTACCCTAACCCTCCTTTGTCCAGTGTAAAAGCTCCAGTATTTTCTATGTCAAAATTAACAGGAGTAGATACCTATTTAGGTCCAGAAATGAAATCAACTGGAGAGGTAATGGGTGTAGACATAGAGCCTAGATTTGCAATCGCTAAAGCTCTTGTAGCTTCAGGATTAATGCTTCCAACATCTGGGTCCTTATTGGTTACTATTGCCGATAAAGACAAAGCAGAAGCAGTGCCTTGGCTTAAATCAATCGCTTCTTTAGATTACCAGCTTTATGCAACTAAAGGGACTGCGTCATTAATGCGAACTATTGGTATAGACGCCATAGAAGTCAACAAAGTTGGCGAGCCGTATCCCAATGCATATTCAGTGGTTGCAGATGGTACCGTGAACGCTGTTATTAACACCGTTGAACAAGTAGCACAGTCATTGAAAGATGGATTTGAAATAAGACGATCTGCAACAGAAAGAAGAATTCCTTGTTATACATCTATGGATACTGCTCGAGCTGCAATAGAAGCTTTAGTTGATAGGGGTAATGATTACAACGTAGCGTCAATTGTTGAATATGTGCAAGGTAAAATAAACATTGCTGAATGATTTATTTGTACAATGCCCGCGTTAATTAGCAGTGCAGTTATCACATAATATGATTGAAAAATCCGGGCCTGAACCTTTAGAAGATACTCCCCAACCTAACCGAAGAGGCGTTGTTTCTAGGCGATCGCCAAAAACTGATAGCGAGGCAGGGAGTTTGACAGAATCTTCTAACCCTGAACCCCTTGAACAGGCAGTTGCTCCACGACCTAAGAGAACGTACCGACGCAAGCCAATACGCAGAAGTACAAGTGAAAAAAGCGACCCTGAGCAAGAAGTAAGTCCTCTGGATACTAATCAAGAATATGTTTCAACTCCCCCATTGAATGCTAGCCAACCATCTGCTCCTGAGGGTAAAGCCAAAGCCTTTATGCATCCAAGTGAGCAAGAGTTTGCCGATTTACTCGATTATTACAAAATTAATTATTTATATGAACCAAGATCCTTTCCATTGAAATGGGACGGCAATCGAGTAGTTCAAATGTTCACACCTGATTTCTATTTGCCTGAATATGATCAGTATTTTGAACTCACTACAATGAAGCAAAATTTAGTTACCCTTAAGAATCGAAAATTACGAACTGTGCGTGAGCTATATCCTGAAGTGAACGTGCAATTGCTCTACCGCAGGGATCTTATGAGGCTGATGGGTAAATATGGATTTGGCCCCCTTGCAGATGCTCCGATTGAGGGGACAGGAAAAATCCTGTTCAGTGAAGAAGTTGTTCAAACTAGAGTTGAGGAATTAGCTAAAGAAATCACTAAGGATTATGAAGGTGAGGAGCCTGTTCTCATAGGAGTATTGCGAGGCGTTGTAGTTTTCATGGCTGATCTCATGCGGTCTATTGATTTGGATTTGCAAATTGAATTTATGGAAATAACTCACTATGGCGAAGAAACAGACGGTGGCATAGAAGTGCTGAGGGACTCATTGACTGAACTTAAGGGCAAGCACGTGATTATTGTAGAAGATATAGTTGATACAGGTTTAACACTTCGATATTTGGTAGAGCATTTGCAGGCTAAAGAGCCTGCAAGTATTAAGATTTGTACGCTTCTTGATAAGCCTGTTCGCAGAATGGCAGGGATTCCAATCGGATACGTGGGTTTTGAAATCCCTGATGAATTTTTAGTCGGATACGGCTTAGATTACATGGGTAAATTCAGGAATTTACCCCACCTAGCCATCTTGAATCGTACAGAACCGAAGGCAGTTCCTCAAAGATAATTTACATTTACATTTGAACCTTTTGCTTACTTGAGATACCCTCACGCTATCTGACATTAGTTGGATGAAATTTACAGGCGCAGCGGAGGAATTTGACTATGGTCATGCAAGGCACTGATATGAAAATCGCCGAAACCCCAACGGATGGGTTGACGGATTTTCGTAAACCTGATGCGTACGAAGACTGGTTGGAACGCGAAAAAGTGATGGTCCACAAAAGCTTCTATATCCCCAATTGGCATGAAGTTGAGGTAGGCCCATGGGAACGAAAAGGAGGCGAAGGCGCAGTTGTTCATATTGACAATGTCCATCTCCCCAACGACTTACATGTAGTTGATATTAGGCCTGGTGGAAAATCAGAGCCAGAACATCACATGTACGAGATAAATTTTTATATCGTTTCCGGTAGAGGAGCCACAACTGTTTGGCTTGATAACGACAATAAGCAAACTTTTGAATGGAAAACAGGCTCGTTGTTTACAATCCCATTAAATGCTTGGTATCAGCATTTCAACGGCTCTGGTGATGAAAAAGTTCGCTATATGGCGACTACCAATGCTCCTCACATGATGCGTTTCTTTAGGGATGATTCATTTATTTTTGAAAATGACTTCATGTTTCATTCTCGTTATTCCAATGATGAATCATTTTTCTCAGGTAGTGGAACTTTGTATAACAAGCGAATATGGGAAACCAACTTCGTTCCTAACGCCCCTGATATGGCCTTATATGGCTGGAAGGACCGAGGCGCAGGTGGAATTAACGCCATGTTAGAAATGGGTAAGAACGATATGGGCAATCACATATCTGAATTCCCGATTGGTACTTATAAAAAGGCACACCGACACGGACCTGGTGCGCATTTGTTTTTGCTGAGTGGGGATTCTGGGTTTTCATTGTTGTGGACTAAGCCTGACAGGTCGGACATGATTAAATGCGATTGGCAGGTAGGTACTGTTGTAATTATTCCCGGAGACGGAACATATCACCAGCACTTTAACTCTGGAACTACGAGAGCACGTTACATGGCCCTTAGAGGAGGGAATGGAGGTTTCTTAGCTCCTAACCAAAAAGCAACAGCAGATGTTAGCTTAAAGGAGGGGGGAATTCAGGTTGAATACGAAGATGAAGATCGTGAGATTCATGAAATCTTCGAAGCAGAGCTTGCTAAGAGCGGGGCACAATGCAACATGAAAGCTTTCATCCCTTATTGTACTGGGGTGGAAGGTGTAACTGACGCTAGAGCCACATAGAGTACGTATATGGATCAAAAAAAGGGGCAGGCAAAAATGTCTGCCCCTTTTTGATCGCTTAATTATCTAATAACAGGGTAATGGAACTGTAGGATCGTCTCCCATTTGCTGAAATAGGGGGAATTAGATAAACCCCTTTTATGCCAGCAGTTTTCATTTCGGCGAACTGTTTTTTAGCGATCACTTCTGAGGATATTCCTTCCTCTAAATCGCGAAGAAATGCTTTTGGAGGGTTGCCAAAAATTGGACCATCCGAAGTTAGCATTTGTAGCCCCCAAAAAACTGGAACACTTAGTTCTTTACCGGTGATTTTTCTATAGGCTGTCAAAAAATTTTGATACTCGGTGATTTCATAAATAGGCTGGGAAATAAAGAAATTTGCTCCAGCTTCTATTTTTTTCTCAGCAAGGAGGACTTCTTTAGTCAGATCCCTTGTGGTATCAAGAGCTGCACCAATACAAAAAATAGGAGGAGGCTGAATCGGTTTTCCTCGATAATCCCAACCTGCAGACAATTCGGCTGTGCTTGCGATCAGTTCAGTTGGTTTATAGTTCCTTACTTCAGTTGCACCTAATGCTAACTCTTCCTGAGAAAGAGAGTCTCCACCAAGTAATAGCACATGACTTAACCCTGCCATGTATGCACCTAAAAGCTGAGACTGTATAGCAATTTTGTTCATATCGCGCGTGGCAATTGTGAAAATAGCAGGCTTCCCTGTTTTTTCCTGTAATGAACGTGCCACTGTTATCGAATCAACCCTTGGCGATCTTCCTGGGTTATAGGCAACAGAGAAATAATCAATAGGGAGCTTTTCAATAGATTCGACATTTAGCTGACGAGGGGATCTCGGAGGCGAGTAGTCACAAATAACTAAAGGAGTATCAGCACTTGTGTAGGATTCAACCAGATTATGCATCAAACTTTCCTGTGGAATGGTTTAGAAAACTTCCGCAATGTTTCATTAGAGGACATTTATTGCAAGAAGGAATTTTCTTATGGCAAAGTTCTTTTGCATGTGTATCTAATAAAGCATGGTACTCATTGAATAATTTAGCATCGCGCGGTAGATGATTCTCAAAGAGAGCTTTGAATTCGTCATACTTACTCACCTCAAGATTTGGTATTACTCTACTAATGATCCTTTGTGTGTAGGAATCGATTACAAATGATGGCATATTTGCTACATAGAGAACAATGTCATCTGCTGTCTCAGGACCAATTCCATATACACCAAGCAATTGGCTTCTAAGTTCCCTAAGATTCATGGATTCCCATTGTGAAGGGTCATCGTTATAAAATTCTAAGAAAGCACATATAGCTTTTAGCTTTATTGCTTTCGAATTGAAATACCCGCTCGGTCGGATGGTTTCCGCTAAGACTGAAATATCAACAGAACGGATCGCACTTGGAGCCATTAAATTAGCTTCCTTTAAATTCAGGATCGCATATTCCGCATTTTTCCATGCAGTGTTTTGCGTCAAAATAGCACCAACTATAGTTTCAAACTGACTTTCACTTGGCCACCAATTCTGATCACCATAGTACTCATGTAATAATTCGAAAATCAGCATAAGCTTTTTGGGGAAATCGATTAAATTGCTCATTAATTTAGTAATCCCTTACCTAGGCACTCACATTGTCTATGCTGATAGACTCAATATATGGATAAGTTTATCAATCGGCTTGAAGGAATATCACGCCTGAATAAAAGTTTACTATGCGTAGGTCTTGATCCGTGGCTACCTTCAATGCCTATCAAGGATATCGCAGAATTTAACAAAGAAATTATTCAGGCAACTTCCGACTTAGTTTGTGCGTATAAGCCACAATTTGCATTTTTTGAAGCTGAAGGCCTTCAGGGTCTTAGGGCGTTAGAGAAAACGTTAAATGCTATTCCTAGCGGTATACCGGTCATTCTTGACGTTAAAAGAGGAGATCTTGGCAATACATCAGTTGCTTACGCAAAAGCAGCGTTTGAAGTATGGGGCGCTGATGCAGTTACTGTCAGCCCTTATATGGGATTAGATTCGATTCAACCGTTTATTGATTATTCGGATAAAGGGATTTTCATTTTGATTAGAACATCAAACCCTGGTGGAGCAGATTTCCAAGAATTATCCGTAACTGATGCCGACTTAACCACTCGCCCTCTTTATGAGCATATTGCGCATAAAGCTAACAGTTGGAATACATCAGATAATTTGGGGTTAGTTGTCGGAGCGACTAACCCAGCAGAGCTAAAAGAAATTCGCGGGATATGCGACACTTTACCTATATTGATTCCGGGGATCGGCGCTCAGGGTGGTGATTTGAAGAGCTCTGTTAATTATGGTGTAGATTCCAACGGCAGAAGAGCCATAATTAATGCCTCAAGAAGTATAATTTTTGCTTCAAACGAAATAGATTTTGCCAATGCAGCTAGGAACGAAGCTTTATCTTTGAGAAATGCTATCAACTATGAATTACTAGAAATGGGCCATAAATGGGAATGAATTTCCAGTTTGGCTCGCGTGTAATACTTAGAAAGCCTCATCCATGCGGTAGTTATGAGTGGCGAGTAGAGAGATTAGGGGTAGATATAGGAATGCGCTGCCTTAATTGTGGCCACTATATAGTGACGACGCGTCAAAGATTAAGCCGAACCGCACGGGAAATTCTTGAGCCCTCTAGTCAACTGAATTCTTAGTTGGAATTGTTATTCGAAACAAAACAGGGGTCATAACGGCCGCAATTAACATGAGTATCCCAACAACTGAGATGGAAATAGAAAGGCTGGTTAATTCTGCAAGTGGTCCAAATACGAATGGTCCTATAAATACACCTAATGCCCAATATATTCCAACAACTGCCATGAATACCCCTCTTTGTTCTGGCAAACTTGCCATTGCAGTAAGGCTTGAGTTGAATACGCGGCCTGAATTAAATGCCAATCCCAGAGTGAACATCATTAATGTTGCAATTAGAAATATATCTCCTATGAAAACAATGGAAAGCAACAATACACCATTCCCTCCCATTGTCAGTGCATAGGTAATTTGCTGGCCAGCTTTTGTAATGAATTTAGCGAACGTAAAGCCTGCAATTACAGATCCAATTGCATGTGTAGACATTAAGAAACCATATTTGTCCATCGCAATCATTCCAAAAGTTATAGCTGCGTCCTTATCAAGGAAACCAAATTCTTCGAAAAGGGCAGCTCCTATAGAGCCCATTACGCCCATCTGTAGTGACGTGCCAAAAGCCAGTATGGCTGGCAGTACAATTGCTTTTTTCAGGAACACTTTTGGTACTGGCGATAGGATTTCCTTTAAAGTCCGTTGGGATGGATTAGGAATTTTAGGCGTAATAGCAACCACGATCATAGATGCAATAGAGATAATTGCCACTAGTATGAACCCTGTCTCAAAACCAAAAGTAGCGGCTACTACTGCAGCTCCCCCATTTCCAATTATCGAGCCAGCTGATCCGAAACCAAAGAAGCGGCCCATGATTGCTGCTGGCCTGTCTTCATCAATACGGGTGCCATAGGATTGCGCCGCCACCCAATAGATTGATCGTGAACCTCCAAATAATGCTTGCGCGATGATCATCCAGAAAACGGACTCTGAGAAAGCCAGTGCAAATGAGCCACATGCCATTGCAGCCAGAGCGCATTGCATGACCCATCGTTCGCCTAACCTATCAGAAAGTATTCCCCCAAAGAGACGTAGCCCTACTTGAAATACTCCTTGACCTGCAATTATCAATCCCAAGCCAGCAGGGCTGTAGCCTAGTGAGAGAATGTAGAGTGGGACAAGAACAATAATGGCACCTAATACTAGACTGTATGCAGTTGTATGCGCATATAATCCGGATTCGGCCATCCTTGCTTTTGTAATTCCGCTCATTTGTTAAATCCCATGCTATTGCTCTGTATTGCAATTATTTTTTGTCAGAGCCTTTTGATTCTTGTAATGTTTTGACAATAGATTTTAAAGATTCAATCTCCATTCGGAGCTGTTTAATCTCAACTTGTAATGAAGTTAAGTCAGACTTGTTTACCATGGTGATCTCCCGTTTCTTTATGTGTGGACGTAACTACTTATAAATTTCGATAGCCGGAGGTTATATGCTTCGGGTAAAGCAGACAAGGACATTCGAACTGTTAGCCTTGTCCCACTAAAGCTCATATACTTGATTTCTCTGGTATATGTATAAGTTAATTATCGAAGTATGTTTCAGCTAATACTATTGATGCGTTCATTCAAAATTTAATCAAAGTACGTATGTAGGATATTCTAGTATGATTATAGAATGGAATTAAGTGCAGTTTTTTTTGACCTAGATGGGGTTCTGGTCGACAGTTTTGAAGCTAACTTGGCATTACTTAATGGCATTGCCCGAAATTTTGGCTATCCAAATATTGACAGTAAGGTTGCTAAAGAGCTTTTTGCTACTTCAATTGAAGAAGCAATAAAGGAGCACTATCCAGAGATTAAGAATTACCATTTCGGAAAATACATGCAATCAAACCCAAATGTTTATTTTGAAAACCTTCAAGAAAACAAAGGGGCGAAAGAACTGTTAGATAATTTGGAAATGCGGGGAATTCACTCTGCGGTAATTACTAATGCAAATTCCGCAGTTGCACGTGATATTTTAGAAACAAAAAACTTACTCCCCAACATTCTTGTTGGAGCCGGTGATGAATACCGTGCAAAACCTGCCCCCGATATGATATTCAGAGCTTGCGAATTATTAAATGTGCCTCCCTGGGAAGTTTTATTTGTTGGAGATTCATCCAAGGACCGTGATGCAGCTATGGCTGCAGGATGCTTATTTGCAGGGTTTGGGATAACAGGTAATTTTACTATTAGGGAACTATCTGAAGTTTTACCTATACTAGAAGGTGCTGGTCCTTCATCTTAGCTAGATAGGAAAGGCTGAAACCGTACTATTAACGCTAACTGGTACTTCAGCGCCAACTGTAGCATCGATATGAATACCCATTATGGAAGTAAGAAGTTGCCCCGAAGGCAGAGCAAGCTCGACTGTTTTATAAGTGCCTCTAAATTCAACAGAAATAATCCTTGCCATAACTGATTCATTGGAGTCATTGTTGAGTCGGATTGATTCTGGCCTTATGACAATGTTTACTTTCTGATGGTCGCCAAAAGTTTCAGATAGCAATACTTTCCCCAATTCGCACTCCCCAATTGAACTATTTGCAGTGCCTTCAAGGACATTAATGTCTCCTAGGAACCTTGCTACTTCGATAGATTCAGGTGCGGTATATATTTCATGTGGAGTACCAGTTTGAACTAAGTTGTTCTCTAGCATTATTCCCACAGTATCTGACATCGCGAAAGCCTCATCCTGATCATGGGTGACAAAAATTGTAGTAACGTTTGCGTTTTTTAGAATTTGTCGAATTTCATTACGTACGTGTTGCCTAAGCTCAGTATCTAGATTTGAAAAAGGTTCATCTAGAGCAATGATACTTGGGTTAGGGGCAAGCGCGCGTGCGAGGGCCACACGTTGCTGTTGTCCTCCCGATAATTGATGAGGCATACGATGTTTAAGACTCGCGATCCCAATTGTTTCTAATATGGAGTCAATGCCAGAAAAATTTTGAGTATTTGATTGCACTCCGAAGGATACATTTTTATACACATTCAAATGAGGGAAGAGCGCGTAATCTTGGAAAACCATACCTACTTTACGATTTTCAGGTGACAGGAAAATAGATTCATTTGAGGCAATTTTACCTCCGATTGAAATGGTTCCGGAGTCAGGTTTCTCAAAACCTGCAATCATCCGAAGAGTAGTCGTTTTCCCACCTCCGCTTGGACCTAATAGGGTGAATATATGCCCATCAGGAATTTCAAAACTGACGTTGTTAACCACGTTTGTTCCATCAAACGATTTACATAGATTCTCGATTGTCAGTGTTGATGGGCTATTAGATTTTGATGAGCCCGTAGTTGTATTAGTCTTGCCGAACATACAATAAAGATAAGGGCGAACCAAGTAAAATGCAATGGATACCTAAAGTTAAGGTGCGTTGTCTTGCAGGCGCTCCATCTGCTCTTGGATTTTTTTCAGAGTGTATTGCGCTTGTATTCGTTTTCTTCTGGCTTGATATTTACCCTTGCTAATGATGCCTGCCTCAAATGCGTGGCTCAAATCGCTTAACTGCTTGTCTATCGAAATGTCGGACTCAATGCTATAGGGTTTTCTATTTCGAGAAATAAGATAAACAAGCAAGTAAATGAGACAAAGAGCGAGAATTACAGGAACAATAAGCAGTGTGTACCAGCTGTTTAAAGAGTTACTGATTTTGGTGATCAATGACGGTAGTTTTAGATCGGACAAATTAATTTCCAACTCAGTTGCAGGCTCGATGTCTGTAGCCTCTAGTAATCGAAGTAATTTCCCGTTTAATTCTGTAGCACCAAGATCTTTTAGCTGTGAAGCGCGTGGAGTTCCAACATTAGTAGGAACAACTAGGCGAAAGGATTTAGCACCAAAACGTAGAATTCTAGACAGCGAGATATTTTGTTCGGAGTAATTCACTCTGTAAACAAATTCAATCTGGTGTGGCGATTCAACGGTTGGAGTGATTGGAGTTGTTAAGGCAAACCCACGATCGACTTCCAGGACTTGGCCTCCTATTAAATTAGAACGAACGTCTAAATTGTAGGCACCTTTTGGGAGAGCAAAGCGCAAGAAATTGGGCATGCTGGGAGTACCGTCTGCTTGGTCAGCTATAAATGTCTGATTACTGGAATTAACAATACTCACTCGTTCCAGAATTTCTATAAATCCTTCCTCAGGCACCGCTCCAGTTACAATAATTGAGTGATTTTGAACTTCAAGAACTGATATGTCTTTTGTGGAATCAAAAACAGTAATTTCTATAGGCTTTTGAAAATCGTTATAGTTACGTCTAGATGAGTAAGTCGCTCCCTTATATTGGGTACTAATAAAATAAATTCTGTTAGGGATTGGATTAATTTCGAACTCAAAAGCACCTTGAGCATTCGTATTTACTGATGTCTCTCGAACAGAACTTACTCCTTCAAGAACGTTTAAGGTTACCAAAATATCTTTTGGTCCAGAGGTGTCCGGGTTACTAGGTAAGATTGTTCCAGTAATTTTTGTAGCACTGTCTGCTGCATAAATGGCTGGAATAGTTGGAGCTATCAGAAAAAGTATAAAAAGCAAGGATAAAATTTTGAGCATCAAATTGTGTTTGACCTATTCATTTGCGAATTTTTGACTTACTTCAGAATAGATAGAATCCAATATTTGCGTGGCCTCTTGCTGATTGACCAGTAATGCGGCGGCTTTTTCACGAGCTACATTAAGCTGTGTGGAGTATTCTTCAGGAGTTATATTCTTGAGGAAATACTCTTGCTGGAGGATTCTAATTTCTTCATAGACACGTTCGCGAGAACGACGGGATATTTCCTCAATCTCTTCTATAGGGTCAACAATTTTTTGTGACTGATTCCTGTTTGCCCATATTGGATAACCCACAATGGTAATTGAAATTAGAATAAGTAACGTTGTTATTGCAAATGTCATAATTGCTAAGTACTCATTTGATGACTAGATGATTGTTCGTTTGCGAGCAGGCCATAGTGCAACGATTGTACCTAATATTACAAAAGGTCCTGATAACCACATCCACCAAACTAGAGGGTTTACCAGTATTCTAAATGCTGCGGTTTTACCGTCAGGCTGTGTTTCACTAAAAATCACATATAAATCTTCAATTGGAGTCGATCTAATAGCCGCTCGAGTAGAAAGCATCGAGAATGAAGGATATATTCCCTGCCACGCTCCAATTGAGCCTAATTCATTGTCACCTTTAGTAATTTTAAGATCTGCTATTCTTTCCGTTCTATCAGGAAATATTTCTGTTCGGATTCCTGTAAATTCAATCGAATAATCTTCGATTTCGGTAGATTCTCCGATTGCTAAGAAAACATCTTTTTCAGAATTGTAAAAGGATGAACCTAAAATTCCGAATGCGAGCATTATTATGGCTATGTGTACGATGTACCCGCCATATCTTGGTCGATTGGCGAGAATTAGATCACAAAAGGCAAGTAGATAATTTCGACCAGTCGATGATTGCCTTGCTTTTGTCCCACGTATCCATTCCTGGAAGACCGAAATTGCGGCAAGGGTGGATACTGCAATTCCAATGATAACAATAGGTTTGGTTATTTGGAAAAGCAGCGATATTGCGATAACTACAATGGTTGTGCTGACTAACGGAACTATAAGAATGCGATTAACTTGAGATAGGTTTGATTTTCTCCACGGGAGAAGAGGGCCTATTCCCATTAAGCATATAAGCCCTAGCATCAAGGGACCATTGACTTGATTGTAATACGGTTCACCAACGGTGATGGTTTCACCTGTAGTGATTTCAGAAATGATTGGAAAGACAACCCCCCATAGAGTAAAAAATGCGATTGCTAGTAAAAATAAATTGTTGACAAGGAACGCAGTTTCACGCGAAAGCGCAGACTCTAAGGACGTACTGCCCTTCAATAAGGACATTCGGTAAAAGAAAAGCCCAAACGAAATGATCGTTGAGACTGCTAGGAACAATAAGAATACCCAGCCAAGTGTTGAGGCACCAAAGGAATGAACTGACGGAACTGGTCCTCCTCTATTAATGAATATTCCAAATGCCCCAAGCGCAAAACTAATATTGATCAACGCAATATTCCACATTCGAAACATCCCACGGCGTTTTTGTACCATTATTGAATGTATAAAAGCTGTAAGTCCAAGCCAGGGCATGAAAGCGGCGTTTTCAACTGGGTCCCATGCCCAATACCCTCCCCACCCTAGGATGGTGTATGCCCACCATGAACCAAGTAATAATCCGATAGCAAGTAAAACCCATGCCACCAAACCCCATACTCTACCTATGTCTACCCAGTCGTCATTAATTTGACCGGAAATAAGGCCGGCCATTGCTAAGGAAAAAGGCACCGAAATAGAAATTAATCCTGTCATGATCATTGGAGGGTGAATGAACATCCCAGGGTGGGTTAGTAGGGGATTAATTCCTTTTCCGTCGACAGGGATTAAGTCTTGTGCGCTAAATGGATTAGCAAGTGAAATTAGAACGACTATAAAGAAAAGAATGATTACGGAAATGACACCGTTAGTATAAGGGCTGAGTACACCAACTCTACGAGGAATCATGCTCAATGAAATTGAGGACATAAGGCTTAATGCAAACGCTACAAAGAGTAATGAACCTTCGTTGCCTGCGTAGAAAGCCACCCATGTATAAATACGTGGCATAGCGAGGTTGCTATGCTCTGCAACATAGATAATTGAAAAATCATGCTGTAAAAATGCTGCTACTAACACACAAACCGCAATAAGCAACGAAAAAGTAACTAGATAATTAGCATTCCGTGCACTGAGGACTGCGCTTCGCAGGTCTTTTTTAGCTCCAAAGAATGCCATAGAAATGCAATAAACATTCAGAAGGAGTGCGATTAATAAAGTTGAAGTGCCTAAATTTGCCATTTAATCCATTTATTTAATATCGAAATTTTCGCCAAGCTCTTGATCAATCATACTTAAGGATTTACGTATTTTTAGTTTCATTTTTTGAGGCTGGACGAGCCTTTCAAGTTCGGCTTCCGGTCTGGAGTGGCGAAGCCTCCTTACTACAAAGGTTATTGCTCCAAGGCCTAGAATCAGGGCTATAGGAGGTAATATCCATATTAATGCGAAAAATCCCTTCATCGGAGGAGAGGCTAAGACTTCTTTACCATATGCATTAACCATTAAATTAATTATCTGATCGTTGGACTTCCCCTTCAATAGCTCCTCTCTAATCACTTCTCTCATGGAAGATGCTATAGGAGAGTTAGATTGATGCAGGGTTTGTCCTGAACATTTGGGGCACATTATGTTCTTATGCAGCTCTACTGACCTTAATTTAAGATCGCTTGGAAGCTCAGTTTCAGCTATCGCATAGGCAGTGGTAGCAACTGGCAGAGTAAGCATTAATACTATGCTTAGTGCAATTAGCTTTTTACTCATAAAGATATTTGTATCACCTAGCAGTAATTATACTTAACCGCTAGTTCTGACGGTAATTAAGCAGCTCCAATGAGCGCTCGATTTCGGGTGTACCATTAACCACTTCTAGGGTTTCCTCGCGCTCTGATACAGATGCATCAATAAGTGCTATGACTGCCCAAATATCGTCAGGGGATAGTAAGCCTTCAAACGCAGGCATATACCCATACCCAGCTGCTATTGACTGATAAGCTTTCCCCGCGCTGAGTACATTGGTACCACTTTTTCTGATTACGACTACACCGTCGCCATCTCCGAACTCGGGAGGTTGAGTCACATTATAGGCGGCAAGAATTTCTCCAGTAGGACCATCACCATTGCCCGTGAGACCATGGCAAGTAGAGCAGTTTTGCCTATATACCAGTGCTCCTCTACGCGTAGCGTCAGATAATGGGTTAGCTTTAGTTTCTATATCCTGAAGGTCGGCTATACGGATATAACCGCCGGTAACTGGGTATGACTCTGAAGGAGGTAGGAGCCGTGGAGGCTCTTGAGCTTTATAGGTTTGGTTGTAGTGCATCTCTTGGAATATATCAATCGGGTACGTTCCTGTAGATCTAAACGGGTCTCCAGGGGTACATCCCGCTATCAATACTGAAATGAGTACAATAGCGGATAATTGAAAGAGATTGCGGTTACCAAGTGTTTTCAGCACTTATTATTCCTCTTCCTTCTTTATTTCTTCAGCCCCAGCCTTTTTAAGTAAGGACTCGGCTTCTGCTGCCTGCTCAATCGGGCAATCCACAATGATGCCAATATAGCCCTCGGTGATTCTAGTGTCGTAAAGTCCCATATTCTTTCGTGGGAGCCGTGATTCAAAAAGTACACCAAGTACCGTAAATATTATGGCTCCTAACATGGTGTTTTCGTACATGATAATAGTCATAGGAGGGATGCTCAAAAGAGGCTTTCCTCCTGTAACAAGAGGGTAAGAAATTTGAGTTCCAGCCGTCCATAATAGGCCCAAGGCGAAACCTACGAGCGCTCCAATAAGCGGGAACATGTATAGCCTCGTTTCAGGTTCATGCTCACTAAAAGAGCCTTCAGGATAAGGGCTGCCTGAATAGATATCGATGTCTTCCGGAGGAAATCCTTTATCATGCAGCTGGGTCATAGCGCCTGCTACCTGTTCAGGATCTTGGAAAAGTCCCAGTAATTTTTTATTTGCCATACCTCTCTCCTAATCCTCTTTAACCAAAGCAGGTACTACCCGGTTACCGACTTTTACTTCTTCAATAAGTCTTTGTCCCTCTTTTATTTCCCAGATAGGTATCAGAGGGAAGAATTTGCTAAACACGAGCAATAAGAAGCACACAAGTGCAATAGATGCGACAACCAGTGTTATTTCAACAATGCTTGGTGCATAAGTATCGTAATTGAAGGTCCAAGGACCTTTCCTCATCAAAGCCGGTACTATAATGATTAGCCTTTCAAGGAACATACCTACGTTAACGAGAAGGCTTGTCCAAAGCATCCAGGTGAAACTCCGACGTACTCTTCTAAACAGCCATAGTGGGACAGGAATAATATAGGAAGCTGTAATAAACACGAGGAAGAACCAGCTCCATGGAGCTTCAAATAGCCTCAGATTCCATACCGTAAGTTCCTGCTCTTCTTTAAGCCAGAAAGCGAACACAATATCAAGCCAGAAGAAAAACAGCCATGCTGTGGCAACAACAATAAGCAATCGAGCCACGGCATCTATATGTTCTTCCCAAATGTAATTTTCTAATTTGTAAAGTTTTCTCATAACTATCATCAGTGTGACGACAGCTGAAACTCCGGAATGAACTGCTCCGATAACGAAGTAAGGTGCAAAAACGGTGACGTGCCAAGATGGCACTAAGCTGACACCAAAATCCCAAGAAACAATACTGTGTACTGAAACGAATACAGGAAGAATTAGCGCTGATAGCAGGATCCCTGCTATTCCCTGGAGCTTCCATTGTCGAGGATTCCCATGCCAACCAAGCGCAAGGATTCCGTAGACAGTTCTCTTCCAACCTGTACTTCTGTCCCTGATAATGGCTAAATCAGGAATAAGAGCCGTATAAACGAATAGTATGCTAGAAGTTAGGTAAGTGATAATTGCGGTCGGATCCCAGACCAATGGGGATCGAACGTCGGGCCAAATACCACGTGCCCAGTCGTAAGGGAAGACCCAATAAAAAATTCTCCAAGGCCTACCAGCATGTATTAGGGGCTGCAGCAATGAGGTCATTAAAGCAAAGACAGTCATCGTTTCAGCTGCGCGAACCATAGGCCTTCGCCATTCAGCTTGGCTTAGGCGAAGTATCGCTGAAATCATTACTCCAGCATGACTAATACCTACCCAGAAGATGAAGTTAGTAATGAAAAATCCCCAGAATACTGGTTGGTGTAAGCCAGTTACGCCTAGACCTTTATTCATCATGAAGCCAAATGCACCAGCACCTATGGCAACCATAAGCCCTAGCGCTGATACAAGTATCACCCACCAGGTAGGCGTACGGAACACAACGTCTAGAAGTTCTTTATTTATTTGAGCGTCAGTTAATGTTCTGCGGTAATACATTCATTTAATCCGTACTAATGCGACTTTGATATTACTCTTACGTGGCGGTTTAAGTACCGTCTAACTTTCACTAATCTTAAACCTTCAGCAACTTCCCAGATTGAAACAACCGGAATAATTTTACTTATAGCCATAAATACCATTATGCAGGCAGCAAGTGAGCCCGCAATAATCATTACGTCAGGTGCTGCAGGCCACTGTGTTGCAGGTCTAGGGTCCAGCACATGCTGCCCTGGATCGACAACTGAGAACGCAGATACAAAAAGCCTTACCTGATTTACAAATGCTCCAATTAAAATTCCAACACTGACGATGGTTGGCCCCCAAATACTCTTACGTACCGGGCTCCAGACCAGCGCAATCAAAGGAGCAATGAAATTTAAGAATAACGAGATGAGGAAATGAACACGGTATTCCTCAAGCACGAGGAATCGCAAAATTTCACTCTCACCAGGCTGCCTTCCATACCAAAAGGTAATGAAGCTAGCCCAAAAGAAGTAAAACCATAACAATGAAAAGGCTAAAAGAGGTTTTGAAAGAGCCCAAAATTGATCTATCCCGAAATATCTTTCGTAGCCTGCAAATCGGCGCATGCAGTACATAACTACTAATGTCATCGCGACAGCACCTTGGAGCCCGTTCACAACTACAGTCGCTGGTATGATCGCGTCTTTATAACCAGGTAAGAGCCCGTGATTAAAATCAGAGATCATAAGAGTTTGGACTAGTGGGTATGTAAGTAAGTACATTACTCCCATAAGGAGAGTAGCTTGATACATGATTTTCCATTGTCTCGTCCCGCCTATCCAACCTAATGAAAGCCATTTAATGAACCTTTGACGAGGCGAGGCAGGCAGGTATTCACTCGCAGCAGCAAGATCTGGTACGGCACATGTCCACAGCATGACTAATCCAATCAATACCAATGTTCCGTAGCCCATAATGTCCCATAGCATAGGAGCACCCTGAGGCCATTCGAACCAAATGCTCATCCTGCCTTCAAGTGGAGGCAATGCGATGATTGCAGGGATTAATAGTGCCATCACCACAATTCCTGTGAGTGCCATGTTCTCGTTCATTCGTGTAAACGAACGTCTCCAATTGGCTTTGGTAAGCCGTAGACCTGCGGAAATGACGGGCATTGCAGTAAACGTAGTTACAATAAAGGCTAATGTCGCAACCAAATATCCCCAGTTTGCCCTACTGGCATTGTCAAATCCGTCATTCAGTCTAATAACAAAGCCAACGATCCCGAGCAAAACAAGGAAGCCCAGTACAGCCATTGTGATCCAATAACGTGAGCTAATGACTTGGAATTTCCCTAGGACATCCTGCGCAACTTCGCGATGCGTAGGATAAGGGCCTATTTCTGGAACCTCATTATGCATCTACTTCAACCTGCTTAAGATATTTCACGCTTGGATTGGTACCAAGCACTTCAAGAACACGATACCCTCTTTCATCTTCCCATTTTTTTGATACTTGAGTTTGAGAATTGTTTAAGTCTCCAAAAACCATAGCGTCGGTAGGGCAGGCTTGAACACATGCAGGATTGAAAGATTGATCAGCTACTTCTTTCCCGCCTCGAGTTGCCCGTCGAATACGTTGAATGCACATTGTGCATTTCTCCATAATTCCTCTGCTGCGGACAGTAACATCAGGGTTTAATTGGTTTTTTAATTCTTCGGGCCATACTGGTTCCCAGTAATTAAATAATCGGGCGTGATAAGGGCAGTTATTCCCACAGAATCTCGTACCCACGCACCTGTTGTATACCTGAACATTCAATCCTTCATTGTTGTGATAAGTCGCATATACAGGACAAACAGATTCACATGGGGCATTGTCACAGTGTTGGCAGAGCATAGGAAGGAACCTAGCCTTTACATTGGGATATGTTCCTTCCCAATAGCGTTCAATTCGGATCCATTCGATAGCCCGGCCTTCAAGGAAAGTGGACTCCTGATTGATAGGTATATTATTTTCGGATTGACACGCAATCACGCATGCTTGGCATGCTGTACAGCGATCAAGATCGATTACCATACCCCATTTGTGATCCGGCCTCTTTTTTGTTTTTGTCGATACCATCAACTAATCCTATTCTTAATGATGTTTGTGACCATCACTGCCTGCATGATGGTCACGATGAACAAGTATCAATTCTTCATGTGGCAGTTGACGCGCAGGTTCAATTCCCTCAAGTTTTGGAAGATCACCTTTGCGGTTTGTCCTTGATACATTTACTCGGGTACCACCCCATGCAAATGATCCAGTAATAACTTCTTCAGTGGGCTCAATTATGTCGAGAACATTAGCTCCACGTTTTGCCGCGTAGCTTGTAAAAGCTCTATGGCCTTGGCCCATTGGAATAGCAACTACCTGCGGAGGTGTTGCTGGGTTTATATAGACAAGTCCTCGAATCGCATTAGTTGTATTAGATTCGACCAGTACGATGTCATGATCTTTGACATCAAGTTCCTTTGCAGTAATGGGATTTAGTTCAACCCATGTAGTCCACGCAGCGCTGGTCAATGGGTCAGGAGCCGATTGGGCCCAAGGCAGATGAGAATACTCGCCAGCGCCTATTCCTACGCCTTCAAAAGGGACTAAGTAGAAAGGATACTTCTCTGAGTCAACAGAATTAACTTTTGGAGCCTTTTTTGCAAGCGGAGGTAACTGGGCAGAAGCTTTGTAGGTAGAATCCATATTCCACCATCCACCTCGCTCGAGGGAGCGTTTCCAAAATTCCTCAAAAGTTGGCTGCTTAACTGATCCTGCATTCAATTCGTGTAATTTCTTGGCAGAGCTCCGCAGAGCATCGCGCATATCTACCCATGGAAGTCCGAGCTCTAAAGACTTGGAAGTTTGTAGCAAAGCGTCCCCAAAACTGATCGTGTTATGAAACCTGTTTACTACGGGCTGCTGGAAGGCAATAGTCGTGTATCCTGGGCCTGGGTTTGGTTCGTCAGAACCCCATTCTTCGAGGGGTGAACTTCCGGGCAGTATTAAATCGGCCATTTCAGTTGTTTCATCTAGGAAGCTACTGAAACTGACGATCGTCTCTAAATTGGACAATGCCTCTCGAGGATTGATTGAGCGAGGAAGACCGTATGCAGGGTTCGCATCTCTAACAAGAAGTACTTTTGTTTTTCCACTCCGCATATCTGACAGAATATGTTTCCATTTATTCAAGGTGGCCCCTGGAATATTGCGCGAATGAGGGTTGGGATTGAAAATTAATCCCCCTTTGTGATTCACAGATCCCACTAGAGCGTTCAATGCATAGATTGCATGTAAATTAAATAGGCCATTGGCCTGTGCACCGGCAAGGCCGCCACCAATTGCCAACGCAGGGCCATTTTTGGAGTCAGCAAATTCACGCGCAAGGGCCATAATATTTTCAGCAGAGACGCCTATCTGAGAGGCCACTACTGAAGGTTGGAAGTTGTTGTAAGCGTTTTCAATTGATTCCCCGCCGGTCAGTTGCTTTGCAACTACGGAATCTCCAAGCCCTTCACTAATGATCGTGTAGATCATAGCCATTGCGAGTAATCCTTCGGTTCCAGGGTTCGCATATATCCATTTGTCGGCGACTGCTGCAGTTGCAGAATAACGAGCGTCAATATGAATTAGCTTGCCTCGGGATCTTTCCTTCCCTTGGCGAAATTCTCCGTACCCACGCATGAAGTGTGTTGTGTCACCCCACGTTCCTAAAAAGTCTGCACCAACACTAAGAATTAAACCTGCATTTGCAATATCGAAGTCTGGAATAGTATCTGTGCCAAACAGATCAGAGAAAGCTCGCCTTAAGACTGAATCTCCTAGCGTGTCGAATGCAACATGCTCTGATCCATATGAATCTGAAAAAGTCGCAACAACATCAGCAAGCTGACCTCTCAATGGAGGGGTTGCAAGGATAACTGATTCAGGAGCAGCCTCTTTTAAGATAGTAGAGAGGCGTTCAATAGCCTCTGGCCATTCAATTTTACGGAATGGACCACCTTTTGCGATCCGCACCATTGGGTGTTTTATGCGGTCTGGGTGGTATAAAGCCTGAAGCAGAGATTCCGAGCGAATCCCATGCTTACCAGTATTCATGGGGTAATCAGGATTGCCTTCTATTTTCTTAGCGCGACCCTCCATAACCCTAACTAGAAGCCCTTCGCTTGCAGCTCCAAGTTTTACTGTCGTTGCGTAATAATTATCTCTTCCAGTAACAAGATCCTCAGGCAATTCCACTGGGCTTTGCACTTGAATTTCATGATCAGGAACACGGCAGCCATTGAATATAACTGCTCCTAGGCTTGTAGCTCCTGCCCATTTTAAGAATTGTCTACGCGAAAGTGCCATTTACCTTCCTAATAATGACAGGTTGTGCAGTCTGTAGGCGCGCTATTTTCGCGATGACAGTCGACACAATCCCTCATTTTTAGATTTCTAACTTGTTCTACAACTTTCATACTTGCAATATCACCATGACATGTGGAACAGGAAAATCCTTGTTGGATATGTGGAGCATGGAGAAATTGCACATGATCTGGCAGACGGTGAACCCGAACCCAATTTACAGGATCCGGCGTTTCGCCCAAAGTACCAATTAGTTTTTTGATCTCAGTTTCTGCAGAAGACGATTCTGATTTTGCACCAGTTATCCGATCAAAATCGTGGCAGAAACGGCATTGATTGACCGCAGGAATACCAGCAGTCTCTTCGGCAGAGACTGACCTATGGCAAAACTGACAGTCCAGTCCTGCAACATTGATATGCACTTGGTGAGGAAAGGCAATGGGTTGTTCTGGCCCGTCACCAAATCCCAAGACCGCAGGCGGCTGACTCCACCAGGATTGCAGAACAAAATATGCTACAAACGCAAGCAGCAGGGCTACGGCTAGTCCAATTGCTGGGATCACTATTTTGGTAAGTGTATTCATAAAGAAGAATGGCCTACGTGGCTACTGACCACCTCGATTGAAAATATCAGGAATTACAAAAAGCCTGTCTATAAATAGATAGATGGCATAAGCGGCCATACCTGCAAAGAAAAGCGCGGCAGCGTAAAGTGGCGCACGCATCTTTTTTGCAATGGCTTGGGGAATATCTCTGGATGCAGCTAACGATGGAATCATTCCATGAGCTAAAAGCATAGAAGCTGCAAATCCAAGAGCTGCTCCAAGAATTAGCCATAGTGATGCAAGTAGCTTGCTTAAAGCATCCCAATTTTCTAGAGATATGTAATTCGGATCTGGACCAGTCATTGACACCTAATCTCGCGACATCTGAATTATAGATCCCTGCGATCATTACTTACTGGCGGGGTATAGTTGACATTACATCAACCACTCGTTCACGTTAAACCAGCGTAGTGGGGGTGTCAACACCTATTTGTGACGAATTTCGCATATGGAATTTATAGTGAGCCTTGTATCCGTAAATACTGGTGTGAATCAGGTAAACTTGCTTAAGGAAATCCTTTAAACAATCATTTTTTGGCCTTGAAAATGATTCTGATAAATCTACAATAGTCTGTATCAAGGAGACACTATGTCAGACCAAACAGTTTCTTCGCCCCAAGGCAATGTATCGCGTAGGGGCTTTTTAAAGAAAGTCGCTCTTTTGGGTGCGGCAGTATCCTCTTTAGGACTTTTATCCAAAGGGCAAGTATTAGGAGTAGGGCGAGGGAAAAAGTCAACTCCTGCAAATTTGCCAGGAGCAGGTTCAATATTTCAGCCACGTGGTGACGGGAGAACGCAAAAGTAAGTATTGATGCTTATGGCGCGATAATTGGCACTTGAACACCAATGAGGAGGGGATATGGCCGAGTTAGCTGATGAGCACCCGCGCATGATGGCAGGCCTTGGCCGACTTCATGGTAAAGTCGCGATTGTTACGGGTGCAGATAGTGGTATAGGGCGAGCCACTGCCAGGCTTTTTGCACTTGAAGGGGCAAAAGTTGTCTGTGTTGATATTGCGGAGCGAGGAAACCCAAGAATCGATCAATTGATAAGCAACGATGGCGGTGAAGCAGTCTTTGTATGCGAGGACGTTAGCCAAGAATCTGGCTGTTTAGCAATGGTGAAAACGGCAAGCGAACAATTTGGTGGACTTGATATTTTGTTTTTAAATGCAGGTACAGGAGTCCGGCAGAAAATACACGAAATGTCTGACGAAGCATGGGATCACGTTGTTCAATTAAATCTTTATGGGATTTTTCATGGAGTCCGGGCTGCACTACCAATTTTTATGAGACAGGGTCATGGCAATATTGTTTGTACCGCATCCAGTCTAGGTATTTTGGCTAGTCCTAACTATCCTGCATATAGCGCTACTAAGGCAGGAATAATTAACCTTACTCGCCAATTAGCTATTGATTATGGGCCAGAGATCAGAGTCAATTGCGTTTGTCCTGGGCCAATAGAAACCAATCGCGTTCGAGAATATCCCCCAAGAGTTCGTCAAGTGACAGAAGAGCAGAAAATCGCCAGTGAAAAGCGCGTCGCTGGTTTACACCGCTTGGGACTCTCGGAAGAAGTTGCATATTGCGTACTTTTTCTGGCTTCGAATGAGTCTTCTTACGTAACGGGGCATGCGTTAGTAGTTGATGGCGGGCAAACTATCACGGCACAGTGACTTTTATAATGGTTTGACCTTAAAGCCCTGCCCAGTATAGGGTTGCTTGGTTCGACTCACCGTACCTAGAGGTGCATCCTGGACGAGTTAGATAGAAAGATAATAGAAATCCTGCAAATTGATGGTAGGGCGACACATGCTGAAATGGCACGCCAACTAGAAGTCAGCGAAGGGACTGTAAGGCGCAGGCTTTCGAAGCTTCTTGAGGATAGAATTATCAGAGTGCTAGCTATGGCTGAACCTGAGCAATTGGGTTTTCACACATCCGCCTTTATAGGCCTTCAAGTAGACCCCTCACGTGTAGAAGGCGTTGCAAATGAGTTGGTTAACTTGCCTGAAACGGAGCATGTAGCTATTACAACTGGCAGCTATGACATTTTCATTTGGGTAAATTTGGCTAGCTCTGAGGCCCTTGCTTCATTCTTGCATCATAAAGTTGGTACTGTTGAAGGAGTGAGGCAAACGGAAACCTTTGTTAGCTTGGAGACCCGAAAGCGAACAGCTGGACCAGGTTTGCCAAATTAATACATATTTTGTTTGACTGCTATTTTCTTGACAGCACACAAACTGCTTCGTAGCATTAATCCCTCAGGCCGAGGTAGCTCAGTCGGTAGAGCACAGCACTGAAAATGCTGGTGTCCCCAGTTCGAGTCTGGGCCTCGGCACCACGTTTTTAGTATTTGGGGAAGTGGCTCAGGGGTAGAGCGTCTCCTTGCCAAGGAGAAGGTCGCGGGTTCAAATCCCGTCTTCCCCTCCAGGAAAACAATAAAGAAGGCAGCAACGCTGCCTTCTTTTATTTTAGTATCTAAAAAATATTGATTAGGCTTTGGGTGCAGCAAGCATAGGCGCTTCAACTTTGTAAAACCTTGCGCAGTTGTCCCATAAAATTTTTCGCTTGTCCTCATCTGAAATCCCGAGTTCCATGAACGCATCAACTGCCTCTGGGTATCGGGAATCACCATGTGGATAATCAGTAGAAAATACAAGTTGGTCACTCCCAACGTAGTCGATGGCATATTTTGCCGGTTCTTCATCAGGTTCTACAGATACCCAGCATTGCCTTTTAAACAGCTCAGTTGGAGATATTGTCAGCTCTGGCATGTAAGCATCTAATTCTCTTTCATGTGCCTCTTCTACGCGCCAAAGTAGCCATGGTAGCCAAGCACAATTGGCTTCCAAGAACGCTACTCTAAGTTCAGGATGTTTTTCCAATATTCCCCCGCCTATGAAACTACCCATACCCATCATTTGCTCGAAGGGCTGGGAGTAGATACGCCTGAGCATGAAATTGTCAAAATGCTCTCCTGCCTGTTTAGACATCGACCCAGTAGCTTCATGAAACCCGATGGGTATATCTAGCTCTTCAAGGACATTCCACAAGGGCTCGAAATACGGATCATGCCATGGCTTTCCGATCACAACATTTGATCGAACAAAAACTGCTTTAAAGCCCAATTCATTTACAGCACGCCTGGTTTCTTTGACGGCGTCATTGATGTCATAAACCGAAATCATTCCTGCCCCATACATACGGTTTGGATCTAGCGAGCAAAAATCGTACATCCAGTCGTTATATGCCCTTGCTATAGCCGCAGCGAACTCAGTGTCCATGTTAGGGCGAGTAAGCACACTTAATCCCCTGCTTGGAAACATTACTGCTACATCAATGCCCTCAGTGTCCATTGCTTCAAGCTGTACTTGGGAAACCCATCCACGTTCAGAGTCAGTTTTATAGAGTTTTTGATTACGTTCGTAATTGTGCCCCAATCTATTAATACCACCAGGCGTGGCTTTATCGCCGTCCTCAGGCCAAGTAACCCTTAGGTCTCTTACGTTTTCAGATGTTAGGCCTATAGGGGCATGCACTTTGTATTTTTCATCAATGTACTTTTGCCAAAGGTCTGGTGGCTCCATGATGTGCATATCACTGTCGAAAACCAAAAATCCATTTTTAGACATCTTTTTCTCCTCTGAAAACCTTATCCGCGATTGCTCGCAATAATTTCTTCGGCATGTTGATCCCAGCTTGAGAGAACTGACTGGATATCTTCTTTTAGTTGATCACTTTCACCCGCTTGCGCTGTGAAATATTTGGATATCCTGCTCACTTCTTGGAGTGAAGGCCATCTTTCTAAGGGCAATTCAATGCATTTATTTTTACTGGGATCGCGAATGACATTCATCGGATCTCCGCCGTCTTCTACAATTTGCATTTGGTCGCTGAGTTGCTTGCGAAGCAGGATTATCCCTCTATCGGATTCCCCTAGTTTTTCACCCACTCGATCTGCATTAGAACCTTGGGTTATCCATGCCACGAAATCTTGATGATTGACTAAATCCGGGATTAAATTCCCCGCATTGTCATATATGGGAACAATAAAATGCGGAACTTTTTCCTGCTTAGGTAGAGTAGTACCTGGAGCTGCCTTGTAGAAGAACCAGGTGATGTGCAGAGTAGTTTCGTCATCTACGGGGGTTCTGAATTGGAAGTTGCATTTAACCCCGTCACCCACAAACAGAATGTTTGGGAATAATGCGGGATGTCCTACCTTCCAGTCATGATCATCTTCGGTTGTACCTTCTACTACACGACGTTTAATTATTCCATGTTCAAATTCAGTAAACCCTATTTTTTTGTGGTTACGTGGCAGTATCGGGCTTAAATCTTCCTCTGCACCTAGGGCTACTGCCTTTTCACGTTGCTGTTGGACCCCCCAATATCCGTGTAGCCATTCAAGATGAACTGGGTCATGCGAGTTTTCTTGGCATTGCAGCCAATTGCATGGAAGCTCAGCTATCCCTATGTCAGAAAAACCGTTTTCGTAGGTGAACGGTTCCCACATTGGAATTAAGGGCGCAGGGGTCGGACCCATGTATGCCCATAGGAGACCTCCCATTTCCTGAACTGGATATCCAGCAACTTTAACTTTTTCTTTAAATCTGCCGTCAGGCCTTACGGTTTCTTCAAAGGGCTGCTCAATGCACTGCCCGGTTTCGTCCATCATCCAACCGTGATACATGCATCTAAGTCCATTTTCTTCGGGGATTCCATACGAAAGATCGACTCTTCGATGAGGACAAAATCGTTCAATAAGCCCAAGAGTTCCAGATTTATCTTTATAAACGACTAGGTCTTCACCCAAAAGGCGCACAGATTTAGTCGGTTTTTCGTCTAATTCTGTAGCAGCTGCGAAGGGATGCCAGTAACGGCGCATTAATTCACCCATTGGAGTGCCAGCCCCCACTTGCGTGAGTCGCTCATTATCTAATGCAGAGAGCATAGTTTCCTCCCAGGAATTATTAACCGCATTGTAGCACTGTAAAATGACACAACAATCCCCGGAAAACATTGGGAAACCTTGAATTTTTAATAGTAAAAGTTGTATATTATATACATATTTATATAATATATAGATTATATACAACTAAGGATAATTAATGTCTTCTTCTCGTACTTTCGATTTCTCAACTAGGTCTATCGCATCTTTTTCCGCAAGGCACGCATGGTGGGTGGTAGGCATATGGGTCGCACTGGTTGCTTTTGCAATTTTCATTCAGACGGCGTACCTGTCGGACGCTCTGACTACAGAATTTGATTACAGTCATGAACCAGAATCAACTTTAGGTGCGAAATTACTCGAGACCAAATTGCGGGGCCCACGTTCAATCAACGAAGTCGTAATAATAAAATCGGAGACCCTAAATATTGACGATCAAATTTTCAGAGCTCAGGTCGATTCAATATATGCTTACCTGTTGGGCCAAGGCGATTCGATAATTTCAGGGGCTACAAATTATTACTTAAATGCTGATCCATCACTTGTTGCTCCTAGCAGAGATGCGACATTAGTTCCTTTTCAGATGGCAGGAGAATTTAAAGAGGCAACTGTAAACATTGAGCCCATTATCGAATTTATTGCAGACGCCAATGAAGAACCTGGTTTTACTGTGTATATCGTCGGAGAGGCCAGCTCTGCTTTCGAAAATAACGAACTTTCTGAGAAGGAAATCCAGCAAGGCGAGATTTTTGGGATACCTACGGCGTTATTAATTCTACTAGCATTATTTGGAGCAGTTGTAGCGGCGGTGGTTCCCTTGATTCTTGCAGCAATATCCATAGTAATTGCATTAGCTGCTACTGCAATTGTAGGGCAAATAATCCCCCTAGTGTTTTTCGTGACGCTAATGATAACAATGATCGGGCTTGCAGTAGGTATCGATTACGCTCTAATTGTCGTGTCTAGGTTTCGAGAAGAACTTGCAAAGGGCCGTAGCAAATCAAGAGCCATAGAAATAACGGGAAGTACCGCGAATCGAACAGTTTTCTTTAGCGGAATGACAGTTGTCTTAGCTCTACTTGGTATGTTGATTATTCCAACTAATATATTTCAGTCCCTGGGGATAGGGGCAATTTTGGTAGTGATTTGTGCAGTTTGTGCAACCCTAACTTTGCTTCCTGCAGTCTTGAGTATTCTAGGAGATAAAATCAATTTTATGCGGTTACCGCTCGTCGGTCGTAATCTCAATAAGACCAATGAGGGAGGCGACAAAAGAGGGTTTTGGGATAGAACGACTCAATTAGTAATGCGCCATCCGATCATTAGCTTGTTTTTAGCAGGTGGTCTTATGCTCGGTTCAGCAGCACCGGTTGTTGATTTAAACACAGGGTTCAATGGACTGGATTCTCTTCCTAAGGACCTCCAAGTCAGGCAAGCATTTGACTTAATTGAACGCGAATTTCCTGGAGGTTTTGGCTCAGTTGCTCCAGTGGACATTGTTATTGAGGGTGATTTGTCCGATAAAAGTATCGCAAATGCAATTCAAGATTTTATGGAAACTATTTCACTTAATTCCATTTTCGCTGGAACTCCATCAGTACAGACTAATTCAGATCAAGACCTTGCCGTGATCACCACATTTTTTGCAGGAGCACCTGCAAGTGATCCCGCAGTGAAAATCATAGATCTATTGAGGAATGACTATATTCCGAACTCGTTTGGGAACGTTGATGCAAACGTGTATGTGACTGGTCAGAGTGCGTTCAATAAAGACTTCTTTAATACTGTAGATACTTACACCATATGGGTATTTGCTTTTGTGTTGGGACTAAGCTTCCTACTTTTGACAGTGGCTTTTAGGTCCATAGTTATACCAATAAAATCTATTTTCCTGAACCTCCTTTCTGTAGGTGCAGCTTATGGTTTGTTAGTACTGATTTTTATTCATGGCTATGGTGCAGATTTACTTGGTTTTGAAACTTCACCGTCGATAGAGGCCTGGATACCATTATTTTTATTTTCGGTATTATTCGGCTTGTCAATGGACTATCACGTGTTTTTGATAAGCAGGATAAGAGAGCGATTTGATTTAACAAACGACAATGCAGAGTCTGTTGCATACGGCCTAAGATCTACGGCAGGGTTAATAACTGGTGCAGCTCTAATTATGGTTGCTGTTTTTAGCGGGTTTGCAAGTGGAGATCTTATTGGCAATCAGCAAGTGGGATTTGGTCTTGCAATCGCGATTTTCTTGGATGCGACGATTGTTCGGTCAATTTTGGTTCCCTCAACTATGAAATTACTTGGAAAGTGGAATTGGTATCTGCCACCATGGTTGGAATGGTTACCAAAAGTTTCGGTGGAAAACTCGGAGATAGCAACAGAGGCTAAAGTAAATTAGCAGCTTCCGAGCGGTATGTTCCAAATTCGCTCCTTAGCGTGTCACAAATTTCACCAAGAGAGGTGTAAGCCTGAACACACTCAAGTATTGCAGGCATGACGTTTGTTGTGCTTCGTGCAGAATCTTGTAATCGCTTCAATGCTGCTTCACAGGCTGAATTATCGCGTTCTTCACGTACTTGTTTCAGACGCTTTATCTGTCGCTCCGCAGCATCTTTAGGTATTACTTGTAGTTTAACCTGCTCATCGAAGTCATTGGTGAAGGCATTAACTCCAACAATTACCCTTTCACCACTCTCTACTAATTTTAGATGCTTGTATGCAGAATCTTCGATTGCTTTTTTTTGAAATCCTTTTTCAATTGCTGCAACTGCCCCGCCCAATTTATTAATTATTTCCATGTATTCTCGCGATTGTTGCTCGATAGTATTGGTGAGATTTTCTACGAAATAGGACCCCCCCAGAGGGTCAATCGTATCAGCTACGCCGGACTCATTGGCTAACACTTGTTGTGTTCGAAGCGCAAGCGTGGCTGACTCTTCTGTAGGTAGTCCAAGAGCTTCATCTTTTGAATTAACGTGCAGTGATTGGGTCCCACCAAGTACGGCAGCTAAGGCCTGAAGCGTGGTTCGAATAACATTGACTTCAGGTTGTTGGGCTTGAAGAGTAACCCCCGCAGTTTGAGTATGAAATCTTAATACCCATGATCTTGGATTTTTTGCTTTGAAATGATTTTTCATTATATCGGCCCACATTCTTCGGGCGGCTCTAAATTTTGCAGCTTCCTCGAAAATATTATTGTGCGCGACGAAAAAGAAAGAAAGCCGATCCGCGAATTCGTCAACATTTAGCCCCGCATCAATCGCGCTTTGTACATAAGCCATTCCATTGGAGAGTGTGAAAGCTAACTCTTGAGGTGCTGTTGCCCCAGCCTCTCGCATATGATAGCCACTGATACTTATAGTATTCCAAAGAGGAACTTCTTTAGCGCAGTATGAAAACATATCGGTAATTAAGCGCATTGATTGCTTTGGAGGAAAAATGTAAGTGCCTCTAGCGATATACTCCTTCAAAATATCATTTTGCGTAGTGCCTCCCACTTTCTCATGAGGAACCCCTTGCTTATGTGCTACTGCAAGGTAGAGAGCTAAGAGCATTGGTGCGGTGGCGTTAATCGTCATGGATGTGGTCACGTCACTGAGAGGTATCTCATCAAACAATATTTCCATATCAGCAAGAGTAGAAACGGGAACTCCAACCTTCCCGATTTCTCCATAAGCCATATTATGATCTGCGTCGTATCCCGTCTGGGTAGGTAGGTCAAACGCCACAGAAAGGCCAGTTTGACCTTGGGACAGTAGATGCCTATATCTTGAATTGGAGTCTTCTGGCGTCGAGAACCCGGCGTATTGACGCATTGTCCAGAACCTACCTCGGTACATAGACGGCTGAACCCCCCGGGTATAAGGGTATTCGCCTGGGAACCCTATTTTTTCGTCGGGACTTTCTCCGTAGTAAAGCGGCTCAATTGGAATTTCAGACTCTGATAGAAAACTTGACTTTCTCTCAGGAAATTTAGCCTTGGCAGGGTCATAGGTGTTTTGTTTCCATCGATTGAGTTCCTGATCGCTCATAAAGACCTCTCATTTTCGTCAGCCGCAATGTATCTTCAATAATAGCAAATTGGCAGCTTAAGCTAATTCATGGAAATATGTCATTGCCCATTGCTTAAAGCCGTATATACAATCATTCTGCTGAATACAGGAATTGCTATGACTGATCGGATAGTTTCAGGAAACATAAATGATGAGGATTCTTATTCTGAGGGAGGCTTGCGCCCGCGGAAACTATCGGACTATGTTGGCCAAGACAAAGTTAAGGATAACTTAGTGATTGGGATGGACGCAGCTAAGCAGCGCGGTGAACCTCTTGACCACGTATTACTTTATGGCCCTCCAGGGTTAGGTAAAACAACTTTAGCCAGTATTATTGCGGCTGAAATGCAATCTAATATTCGTATCACCGCAGGCCCTGCTGTTGAAAGACCAGGAGATATGGCCTCGTTACTTACTCAGGTAAAGGCCGGAGATGTACTGTTTATTGATGAAATCCACAGATTAGGAAAAGTTGTTGAGGAAATTTTATATCCTGCAATGGAGGACTTTTCTTTGTCTTGGGTTATGGGTAAAGGCCTTCAGGCACAAAGCATAAACCTGAAAGTAGAGCCATTTACCTTGATCGGTGCGACGACAAGGTATTCAATGCTTAGTGCCCCGCTAAGGGACCGATTCGGTACAGTATATCGATTGGATTATTATGATCAATCGGCTATGGAATCTATAGTTAGAAGATCAGCCGGCATTATGACATTAGAGATTGATCAAGGTGGAATCACTGAGATAGCTCGTAGGTCACGAGGAACCCCGCGAGTAGCAAACAGACTACTTCGAAGGGTAAGAGATTTTGCTCAAGTTAGAGCTGATGGACGTGCCACACAAGAAGTGTCATCGCAAGCCTTGGGACTGCTTGAAGTGGACTATCTGGGGTTAGATGAAATTGATCACCGGCTTTTAACCACTATTGCTGAAAAATATGACGGAGGCCCTGTAGGCATCGATACTTTGGCGGCATCTACTGGTGAAGAATCGGATACTCTCATGGACGTCTATGAACCTTATTTAATTCAATTAGGTTTTTTGAATAGGACACCGAGAGGGAGAACGCTTACACGTGCTGCATATGAACATTTGGGTATGAGTTTGCCCTCAAAATTCAACATAACGCAGCCGAGCATGTGGGAAAATTAAATTGAGAAGTGGAAATAAATAATGATTTATGAAATGCGTACATACACTGCAATGCCTGGAAAACTGCGTGCTCTTGCGAAACGGTTTGAAGACACAACACATCAAATGTTTTTGAAGTACGGGTTTCGACCATTGGGCTACTGGACTGAAGGAATCGGAGACAACACGAAGCTTCATTACATCCTTGAATGGGAAGATGATAATGAACGCCTATCAAAATGGGCAGAATTCCGAAAAGATCCCGAATTAGCAACTGCATTTGCAAAATCTGAGGAAAATGGCCCACTAGTGGCAAATATCCAGAATTCAATTTGGATTAAAACTTCATTTTCGCCGACTATTTCAATTGATTAAGGGTGATGACGCCATGGCTTAATTAAGAGTAGAATGTGCTTTTGACTTTGCCCCGTGGTGCAGTGGTAGCACAGCAGACTTTGAATCTGTTGACTTAGGTTCGAATCCTAACGGGGCAGCCAATTCTTCTCCCCACTAAAAATAAGAGTCTTGATTAAGAATAGATGGACAAAAAGTGAAATGAAAAGGCAAGAGTTACGCATTGGTGTTATTGGGTTAGGACGCGCGGGATCGGGGATGTTAACAGCCTTGGCTCAGCACCCTAATGTCCAAGTCACTGCTGCTGCTGATTTATACCCTCAGCATTTGGAAAAATTCAAATCTGAATTCGGGGGTGAAGCCTACAAAAATGCAGCAGATTTATGCAGCAGTAATTCGGTCGATGCAGTTTATATTGCAACGCCACATGCGCTACATGTCGAGCATTTTTTAATGGCTGCCGAAGCCGGAAAACATGCAATTGTAGAAAAACCGATGGCACTTTCGATGGACGACTGTGATGCCATGATAGCCGCTTCGGAACGCTTGGGAGTTCATTTAATTGTGGGTCATACCGCGAGCTTCAATCCAGTAGTACAAAAAATGAGACAGCTTGTTGTTGAGAAAGAATTTGGGGAACTAGCATTTATGAGTGCTACCGCATATACCGATTTTCTGTACCGCCCGCGAAGACCCGAGGAACTTGTCAGTAAGCTTGGTGGAGGCATCATGTACAACCAGATACCTCATCAAGTGGATGCTATTCGTTTCATAGCGGGAGGATTGGCACGAAGCGTGAAAGCATCAATGTATGACTTGGATCCACTTCGACATACAGAAGGAAGTTGTAATGCATTTTTGGAGTTTCATAACGGGGTATCGGCAACACTAACCTATAGTGGCTATGATCATTTTGAATCGTCTGAATTATCCAACAATCAAGGCCCCAAAAAATCTACCCAATACGGTTCTACCAAACGAATTCTATCCTCCGCAGTCGATGCTGAAGACGAAGTGGCGATGCGCGTAGATACAGGATTTGGTGGGATTAACTCTGTTTTCAGCTCTGCTAAACCCCAAACATCTGGATCTCTATTGCAAGGAGAATTAGGTTCTTTCATTGTCACTTGTAATAATGGTGATCTTCGTATGCTACCTGATGGCGTAGGTGTTTATTCGGATGATGGATTTCAGTTAGTTAGCCCAGAACCTTGGGTAGGGTTACAAGGAAGAGGCGCGGTTATTGAAGAGCTTTACCACGCAATTTTTTCCAAGAAGAAAGTGATACATGATGGTCGATGGGCAAAAGCTACAATGGAAGTGTGCCTTGCAATGATTGAATCTGCGGGGTCAAGAAAAGAAGTTATGCTTAATCACCAGGTTCCTACTCTAGATTTTGACAATTAGCTACACCGCTGAGTAATTCACGCTACTAGAAGCATGCCTAAAATATTCTGATCCCTCAATCCAGTTTTCGCTTCGGGCTAGAACGACTGCAGCTGAGCGCACATTGTACCCAGTTGGATTCTGTACAGAGATGGGTTCTATTCCGTGCTCATTCAGTAGCTTTGCTGCGCGTATGAGTGCCTTTCGAGTTCTGATAATGGCACTATCACTGATGCCAAGATGCTCATTTCCGCGATTAACTATAGTCCCCATGGTTTCTTGCATACCTGAATCCTGTACCCAGGTGCCTGGAAGTCCCGTATATTGAATTTCCTTTTGTATATCCCAGTCAATATTGAAATCGTTGTCGATATGATGCTTCGGCCACCAATTCGCCTCAGGCTTGCTAGAAGGTGGAAGAAATGCATGTACCGTAGGATGTAATCCTTCTTGACCTTCCCTTGGCCCGTTCTGCAGGCCTCTTATCATAGTGGGGCTTAATTCTTCAGTCGGATGATAAGTAAAGCAAAGTGCAATCGTATGCTCGTCATCCATTGGGATCCATGCATGCCCACTGAACGCAGGGTTATCGCCATAAGGAGGGATAATAGTGTGGAATGGATATAAGAATTGTGTGATACGCCAGTAGTAAGAGTCTTTTTCAGCGTTACGTTGTGCACCAATTAACACTCCATAATCAGTATCTAGTACTTGGAAGCGTGGATGTCGGTCATTCATTTTGTAAACTAGACCTTGTTGATAAGTACCACCGGTACGCTCCGTCCCGGAAAAAGGATCGACGAATCTTGAATGTAAAAACCCTGAATGCGAGGAATCAATTTCGCCTTCCATTGCCTGCATATAATTATTTTGAGCTACTCGCTTTGTGAGATAGCAATGTGCTTCAGGCACCAAGTTCCACTGGAGCTCCGGTAAATCTGGTGGGGTGTCTTGTTTAGGGCCCATGTATACCCAGATAACCCCGTTTCTTTCCCTAGTCGCATATGTTTTGATACTTACCTTGCTCTTGAAATTCGATTCAGGTGGTTCTGACGGCATGTCTATGCAATGCCCTTCTTCATCAAACTTCCAACCGTGGTAAACACACCTAATGCCTTCTTGTTCATTTCTACCAAAAAATAAAGATGCTCCTCGGTGAGGGCACGAAGGGACCATAGCTGCTGTTTGCCCTGAACTAAAACGCATTACCAAGAGGTCTTCGCCCAGTAGCCTAGTACGATGGGGCTTGCCATCAGCAACTACTTCAAATGACAAGATGCCAGGAATCCAATATCTTCGCATGAGTTCCCCCATGGGAGTACCTGGCCCTACTCGTGTCAATAATTCATTATCAGATTGCCTCAACATTTAAGTGCCTTCCTTTAACTAGCGAGACGTAAGCAAAGGTTATTTCGGATAAAATACCACATATGAACTATATTGTTTTAGGGATTTCCATCTCTTCTTAAAATAGTTAATATTTCTAATAGAAAATCTGAATTTTCACTGGAGGGAAAATGCTTACCCAAGAGCAGAATGACCGTCTAACGCAGGTAGGACCAGGTACTCCTATGGGTGAGCTTATGCGTCGATACTGGCACCCAATAGCTGCTAGTGCAGAATTGGATTTGGACAATCCTACTAAAGAAATTAGATTATTAGGCGAGGATCTAGTTTTATTCCGAACTACAAAGGGAGTAGTAGGTGTAATCGAACCGTCATGTGCCCATCGAAAAGCAAGTCTGGCATATGGGATTCCTGAAGAAAACGGTATCCGATGTGCCTATCATGGGTGGATTTTCGATGAGAATGGTCAGTGCGTTGATCAACCTTCAGAACCCGAAGGTTCAAAATTCAAAGAAAAAGTGAGAATTAAGGCCTATAAAGCTCAGGAAATAGCTGGGGTTATTTGGCTTTACTTAGGGCCTACGCCTGCTCCCCTTTTGCCCAATTACGATATGTTGGTTTGGCCTGGTGTTCGCACAACTTGGTCAGTTGAACTTCCCTGTAATTGGTTACAGTGTATGGAAAATTCAATGGACCCTCTTCACTTTCAATGGCTTCATCGTTATTGGGGTGGCTGGCAAATGAATAAATTAATGCCGGTAGAGCAGCGCGATAGCTGGAACAGGCAAATTGGCGGTAGAGGAGCAGATCATAAAAAAATTGGGTTTGAAGTTACAGATTATGGGATTATAAAGCGACGACTAGTTGGAGATGAGACTGAGGAAAGCGACCATTGGAAAATGGGTCATCCTATATTTTTTCCTAATATTTTGAGAATCGGACAAGATTTGCAATGTAGAGTACCGGTGGATGATACCCATACACTACATTTCATGCTTGAGTGGCGCGCGCTACGTTCGGGTGAGGAATCAACCGACTATATCCCACATGAAAAATTTGAGCCCTTTGACGAATTAGGAAAAATTCGGCGTGACTATGTAATTGGTCAGGATCAAGTTGCTTGGATTATCCAAGGAAGCATTACTGATCGAACTACCGAAAGGTTAGGCGTTGGAGATATTGGAGTCATAATGTATCGCAGACTTCTCGAAGAGCAAATGCGATTAGTTCAAGAAGGGGAAGATCCGATGAATACGTATCGAGATGCTTCTCAAAACGAAATAATTATTGCTCCATGTGAAAGCTTTGATTATCCAGGTTATGAAGGTATTCCGCGAGGACCATTTACCAATATTGTTGTAAATAACACAGTGGAAGCAACATTGTCTGGTGAGGGTGAAATTTTAGAAGAGTTTGTTGAAGCTGAAAAAGTTATCGATACGCCTGGGCAATTTTCGCTTCTGACCCCGCCATTGAAGAATGACATTCATGCCAAGTAAATCCTTACTCAAGAATCAGAATAAGAATTTGCTAAGAGAAATATCCATAAATTATTACGCAGCCGAACGCTGTGCTGGCTAGCCCCGCTATGAACGCAATGTAAGTATTGAAATTTTTTGCGTTGGCAGTGAGCGCAAAAGGAACACTAAGCGCTATTGTTATTGCACACATTGATATGCATGTTCCTACTCCAAACATCACTAAATAACCAACTCCAACCCAAATAGACTCTATTTGAGGAAGAAGTACAAGCATTACTGCCGCACTACCCGCAAGTCCATGGATTACCCCAATAACGTACGATTTCGTTCGAAAGGAAGGCTTGCTCATACTCCAAAAATTATGGGTAGAGATTTTTATCGGTTCGATTTCAGTAGCATGGGTCGCGTGAACATGTAAGTGGGATTGTCCGTCATGCTCATGTTGGTGTAAGTGAAGGGTCCCTCTTTGGAGGTTATAGAACACTTGGAACCCTAGGAAAAGCAACATGAAGCCTACAAAAAGCTCTAGAGTTGGTGCGAAATTAACGTAATGCGTTAAAACTGCCTCTTTTAATAAAAGGGTAATGATTCCTAAAACAAAAAGAGGAGTTGCGTGGCCTAGGCTCCACGATAACCCTACCCAAATTCCCTTCCATGCGCTGGCCTCTTCTTTAGCGATCACAGAAATAGCTACTACATGATCCGCGTCAGTAGCATGCTTTAGGCCCAATAAAAATCCAAGCGCCAGGGCAGCCCAAGCCCCAGTTTCTAGTTCTATCATTCGCTTTACCTCGGGTTATAGCGATAATATATCGTGACTGCAGGTTTCCTGCATGTTTTTCAGTATTCTTTTGCTTCGGGAGGTCAGCATGACACAAGCTTTCAGGGCATTAAGTGCAAACGCTCAAGGGATAAATGAGCACTTGGCATTTATGGAGCCCACTTCTAAGAAAATCCGAGTGGAGTTTGCGGGAGAAACAATTGCAAGTAGTAGCAGGGTTCTCATAATGCATGAGACAAACCATCAGCCTGTTTATTATTTCCCTTTTAGTGATGTCCGGATGGAGCTTTTTGAGACCTCAATTCGCTCAACACATTGACCAATCAAAGGGGATGCTCAGTATTGGAGCATCAGAGTTGGGGATTCATTCAGTGAAGACGCGGTGTGGTGCTATTCGGAACCGCTTGAAGACTGCCTTGATATTCGCGGGTATGTTGCATTCTATTGGAGCAAAGTGGATGCTTGGTTTGAGGAAAATGAGCAGGTGTTTTTCGGTGTCAAAGATCCTTACACAAGGGTCGATTGTCTTCGTAGTAATCGCCTAATTGAAATATATATAAATTCACTGCTCGTAGCTAAAACTACTAGTCCAATTTTGCTCGTAGAGACAGGTCTCCCAAGGCGTTTTTATATTCCATTATCCGACGTGATAACTTCATACCTTGCGCAAAATTCTCGAAAAATTCCTTCACCTTACAAAGGTGAGGCGCAATACTATGACTTTAAGAACGAAGAAGAATACATTGAAGATATAGCCTGGTTTTATAACAATCCGATCCCAGAAGTCTCTGCGATTCAAAATTGCATTTGTTTCCCTCAAGGTAAAGTAGATATGTATGTGGACGGGGTTTTGGAAACCCGCCCAAAAACTCGCTGGGATTAGCATTCTCTATTTGTATTGCTGGAACTCGCCACTCGGAGTAGTCTTTGAGCCTGATTAGGATAGTTGGTGAAACGTACTTACAGGAGGGAATATGTACGATTTACTGATAAAAAATGGTCGGATTGCTGATGGTTCAGGGATGCCTTCATTTATTGCGGATGTTGGCATTGTAGAAGGACGAATAACTGACATAGGCCACCTAGGGACATCTGCTCGCCAAGTAATTGATGCTTCTGGCTTAGTCGTAGCACCTGGTTTCATTGATAACCATTGTCACTTTGATGCTCAGATTACTTGGGATCCGTTATGTACTTTTTCTCCACAACACGGGGTTACAACGGTAATTTTTGGCAATTGTTCGCTAACTCTGGCACCTACTAAGCCTGAAGATCGCGAAGACCTCGCTATGATGCTTTCGAGAGTTGAGGCTATTCCGATGGAAAGCTTAAAAGAAGGAATACCTTGGGAATGGACCTCCTTTGGTGAATATTTAGATTTTATTGATCAAAATCTTGGTATTAATGCGGGTTCACTTGTTGGTCACTCAGCCATAAGACGCTGGGTTATGGGTGAAGATGCTTATGAACGTGAGATAGCTACTGAAGCTGAGTTATCGCAAATGAAAGATTTACTCAGAGAGTCTATTCAGGCTGGAGCTTTAGGGATCTCATTTAATCGCAATCGTGGGCATATGGATTTATTGGGCCGACCTATTCCTGGAATTGTACCTCCCGTAGAAGAGTTATATGAGCTTGCAACTGCGCTCAAAGATGTTGGGGCAGGAGTCATCCAATGCGGGGCTGCGTACCCATTAGAAATTAGAGATGGGTTTGCGACAAGGCTTGGTGAAGTTTCACATAGACCGGTTGTATACAATCAAATCGTTCATAATTCAAACGAACCCGATAGATGGAAAATGCATCTTGATCTAGTGGAGAAGCGGATAAGCGAAGGGTACCAAGTATACCCGGTTGTGAATCCCCGCCCTTCAGCACAGCGTTTCACAATGCGAAATGCGCAAATTTTTGACCGACTCCCAACGTGGCGACCAATAATGCTTGGTACAGTAGAGGAGAAAATAGCTGCTTTTAATGATATGGATCTAAGAGATGCTTTGAAGAAAGAAGCAGTTGATGGCGATGATTTGCCGATCGGCGCATTACCAATTAAATGGGATCGTATTTTAATTACCAGAACATTGAAAGAGGCCAATCGTCATTTCCAAGGTATGAGCATTGCTGAAATGGCTCAATCCCAAGGGAAAGAGGTATTAGATGCCTTCTTAGAATTGATGGTAGATGAAGAACTGGGGACAGGGCTGCAAAATTCACAGCAGGGAGCTGACGGTGGAGTTATGGCTGCGTTGATATCCAGTCCTTATACCTTGATAGGCTTATCTGACGCTGGAGCGCATGTAGTTTTTGAGGCAGGTTATGGGTACAGCACAATGGTCCTTGGTAGATGGGTTCGTGAAGAAAAAGCCCTTTCATTAGAGGAAGCTGTAAGAAAGCTAACGTTTATGCAGGCCTCTATATATGGATTGTATGATCGAGGCCTGATACGCCCAGGATTTAATGCAGACATAGTTATTTTTGACCCTGATACAGTGGGTGCTTTGGAACCTGAGGAAGTGGATGACTTACCTGGTGGATTGACCAGATTAAAGCAAGAAGCGATAGGAGTTTTATTTACAATTGTGAATGGGGAAATTCTATTGAAGAATGGGATACATACAGGTGCTCTTCCTGGCCGCGTGGCGAGGAGTAAGGCTGTTGCTTTTGTGTAGGGGATAAAAGGAATCATGAAGTCAAAAATTACTTTAGCGGGTGGATGTTTTTGGTGCTTGGAGGCTGTTTACGAGCGACTCAATGGGGTTGAACAAGTAGTGTCGGGCTACTGCGGTGGAGATGTAGATCAACCCACTTATCAAATGGTTTGTACTGGCAACACTGGCCACGCTGAAGCAATACAGATTACTTATGAGGACAGTTTGATTTCAGATCAAACTGTGATTGATCTTTTTTTTGCATTTCATGATCCAACTACATTGAATCGGCAAGGTGCAGATGTTGGTACTCAGTATAGATCGGCAGTTTTCTACGAGACTGAATCGCAGAAGCAGTTGGCACTAGACGCTATTAAACGGGTAACAGATGAAAAATGGTGGCCAGCACCAATAGTTACTGATGTGGCTCCGCTAAACAAATTTTTCCCTGCTGAGGATTACCATCAACAGTATTTTCAAATGAATTTTTCTCAACCTTATTGCCAAATTGTTATTTCACCAAAAGTTGAGAAGCTATTCAAGGAATACTCACACCTTTTGCAAAAGAACCAGTAAACTACCTGCGTTTGACCTTTTGGTGTATTGCAAATGATACTTCTACAGGTCAGTTGAATATTAATTTTTTGGAGGGAATATGGCAGCAACACGTTCTGCGCATGCAGTTTGGGATGGAGATTTATTATCAGGAAAAGGAGTGGTGACTGCATCTACTTCAGGTGCATTTGACCAACTTTCAGTGTCTTGGAAAGCAAGGACTGAAGAACCTGGTGGCAGCACAAGCCCTGAAGAGCTTGTTGCAGCTGCTCATGCAAGCTGCTTTTCAATGGCGCTTTCTGCCGGCTTAGGGAAGGCGGGTACACCACCTTCCAAGCTCGAGGTTGATGCCACGGTTACATTTGAGCAAATTGAAGGTGGGTGGAAAGTTTGCTGTAGTGATCTAAAAGTGATTGGGACTGTACCTGGTCTTGATCAAGCTGGTTTTGAAGCAGCTGCAGAAGCGGCAAAAGATGGCTGCCCGATATCGGGCGCTCTAAAAGGAAACGTAGAATTAAGTGTGCAGGCTACTTTGAATTAATTTAAGTGGTTGTATAAATAACAGAAGGGCTCCTCATTTTGAGGAGCCCTTCTTGTTTGTCTTATTTCACTCCCGCAAGGGAAATAAATCCTTCACGTAGTACAGGGTCTTTAAGCGCTTCGGTACCTTGAGCAAGTATCGTTTTCATCTCGTCTGGTCCCGCATACCCTACTTCTCTGCCCAGCAGTTTGGCAGCTGCTAAGAACTCTGGGTCTGCAGCTGTAGCTTTGAATGCATCAACCCAGATCCTATACAGGTCCTCTGGAGTATCAGGATGCATTATAAATAGCCTGTTCATCTTGTCATTTATTGTTTCTGTTACGTTGAACAAGGCCTTTTGTGCATCTGAGAGTTCAATCACGTCAAATAAATGAGGTGGAATACTAGCACCAAGTTCGTTTTGGACATAATTCGTGAATTCTGCGTCGTTTTCAGGCTCTGTTCCCCATCGGAATACTGGAACAATTTTCTTTTCTTCAACCCATCGGGGGAATAAGCTTTTAGCTGTGTCAGGGTCCCCTCTAGATGATAGGTCGATTTCCCTGCGGTCAAAGGCTGCGGCTATTTCAGATGTCCCGCCGTACCCATATACGTTTTTGATGGGGCCTCCGACTAACTCAACGAAAGATGCTCCCACTCCACCAGTATCTCCAGGGGCAGTAGCTCCAACCTTAGCAGGAGATCCTTTTGCTAATACGTCTTCCCAGCTTTGGGCGTAATCTTTAAAGGCGTACATTGCGTTAACTACCGATACTGCTGACGCTGTTCCAAGGATTTTCACAGTATTGATATCTAAGTTGGGTACGTCAGTTCCAACTAATTCTCGTTTGAAAAATCTTGGATGTGCAACACCAACGGCAAATCCGTCAGGGGCTGAATCCGCAAGTGTCTCACGAAATATTCTTTCCCCTCCTGCTCCCGGTATATTCCGGACCACAAATGAAGGGTTTCCAGGTAAGTGCTTTGGTAAATATCTACCCATTAGGCGGGCGAAGGTGTCATATCCTCCACCAGGCGAGAACCCTACGTTAATCACCACACGCTGTCCTTTGAAATGTGCCTCCGCATCAAAGGCTTTCGTAGGTGTGGGTGTAGCAGCAGGCTTACGTACCACTCCTCGAGGTGTAGGTGTTGGTGCAGGGGCGGGCGTAGGTGTGGCCACTGCCGCAGCGGTTGCAGCTTTAGTAGGTGCTGGAGTGGGCGTTGGATCGTCTCCACCGCATCCAACCAGTACCAGCATGGTTGCGGCTAGCACCAGAAATGGAGTGAAAAGTCGCATAACTATTGAGCCTCCTGTTAATCGGGACTTTATTATTCTATGAACAATATTTAGCAGTAGGCTTACTGTCAACCTTATGTATCATCATTTCTCACCAGATAGCGTAAGATTTAGAAGCAAATAAGCAAGATATTATTTTGGAGGAATATGACCCAGCCACTTGGAGGGTTTACGGGAACCGAACGTTCATTTATTGGTGAAGAAGAACTCCACCTTATTAGCGTAGGAGTTGATATTGGCTCTTCTACTTCACATTTGGTTTTTTCTGAACTTGAACTAGAAAGAAGAAATACTAGGTACGTGATTGTAAAGCGTACGATTTTACGAGAGTCAGAAATATTACTTACTCCATATACCGAAGACGGCACGACTATCGACGCGCATGCCTTAGGAGAATTTATTAATTCGCAATATGTCCTTGCCAATTTGAAGCGAGACCAGATTGATACTGGGGCATTAATTCTGACTGGAGTTGCAGTCCAGCGACATAATGCACGTTCAATTGCAGAAATTTTTGCTGAAGAAGCAGGGAAATTTGTGGCAGTCAGCGCGGGAGACGGACTGGAAGCAACTATGGCTGCACATGGCTCAGGTGCAGTGGAGGAGTCTGAGAAAACATCTGGCGTAGTTATGAACATAGATATTGGTGGAGGGACTAGCAAAATCACTATTTGCCGAAACGGAAAGGCGTTAGAAGTTACAGCAATAGATGTTGGTGCACGTATCCTAGCTTTTGATGAGGATGGTTCTATCACACGAATTGAAGAGGCCGGCAAATTTTTTGCAAAAGAAGCCGGTGTTGAAATTGCAATTGGCACAGCGATTTCATTAGAACAGCGAGAGATAATTGTTGCAAAAATGATGGATCGCTTGAGGGAAGTAATTTCGCTGAGAGGTGTTTCTGAAGAAACGAAAAAATTATTACGTCTACCAGAGTTAACGTTTGAAGGAAAAATTGACACAGTAATTTTTTCTGGAGGTGTATCTGAATTCATCTATGGGAGAGAGACATCTAATTTTGGAGATTTGGGTTCATTGATAGCGTCTGCAGTTCGCAAAGAGATAGCGGAACTTGGGGCGATGATTATGGTTCCCAATGCGGGGATTAGAGCGACTGTAGTGGGCGCGTCGCAGTACACAGTTCAAGTTAGCGGTAGCACAATATTGATCTCTCCACTTGATGCAGTGCCCATAAGGAATGTTCCTGTTATGACGCCGGATTATGGATTGCAAGCTGATGAAGAGATCGATCGCAATTCGATTTCTGAATTGACCAAAGTCGCACTTGCTCGTTTGGATTTGCTTAGCTCAAGCACTCCAATCGCAATAAGCTTTGCTTGGAAAGGCTCTGCTACATTCGCAAGGTTGAATGATTTCACTCGAGGAGTAGTGAATGGGATGCAAGAAGTAGTCAGTAACGGTAACCCTATTGTTTTAATAAGCGATGGGGACATTGGCGGACTACTAGGTCTGCACCTGGTTGAAGAAGTCCAATTTCCAAACCCGGTTATTTCAATAGACGGGCTTGAACTGAGAGAATTTGATTACATTGACATTGGTGAACTTATACAATCTTCTGGTGCAGTTCCAGTTGTAATCAAGTCTCTTGTTTTCCCAGGATCTACTCAAAGGTTGGATTAATATGGAATATAGAAAAATCGGCCAAACTGATTTAAAGGCTTCAGTTATTGGCACTGGAGGTTACCCGTTTGGTCCCCCATTGCTAGATCAAGTTCAATCTGCGCAGGTTATTGAAAAAGCGTATGAGATGGGTATTAATTTTTTTGACACATCTGACGTATACGGCCAAGGGCAGAGCGAAATATTCTTGGGGAAAGCAGTTCAAGGATTCAGGAAGAACATTATCCTCTCTTCGAAATTCAATTTGAATAACCTCGAAGGCAAGTCACCACGCCAAAGGATCTATGACCGTTGTGAAGAGGCACTTACAAAGCTTAGAACGGATTACCTTGATCTATTTCAGGTCCACTTTTCCACACCAGATGTCCCACATGATGAACTTCTTGGGCCCTTAAATGAATTGATTGAGGAAGGTAAAGTTCGATACCTAGGTAACTGCAATACATATTCTTGGAGATGGCTTGAAGAGCTTCAATTTTCGAGGCAAAATAAATTGCCAGAGTTTGAATCAAGTCAAAATCACTACAGTTTGCTCCATCGTCACCCGGAATTAGAATTGATACCTTTTTGCAGAGAACATGGGAAGTCATTGTTGGCGTATTTCCCTCTAGGAGGGGGATGGCTCACTGGTATATATGAACCTGGAAAGCCATACCCAGTCGGCAGTCGAGCAGCCAAAGTCCCTACAGGTATAGTGACTAGAATGCGATCCGAGAGAGTTGATCGATTGGTTCCAGTATTAGAAGAATTCGCTCATCAGAGAGGGCATTCACTGTATGAATTGGCACTTGCATGGGTTATTTCACACCATGAAGTCGCAGTTACACTAACTGGATTTGATCAGCCAGAGCATGTTGAAAAAAACTTGCGAGCAATCGATTGGAAATTATCTACTAGTGAAATTGATGAATTAGATAACCTCACTTCGTGGTGGGACGGTAGCAATGCCATAATTGATAACAGTGAACCTACTCCTAGGACTTTAGCAAAGTAATTATGGCTGAGTGGTATTTTGTTAGGCATGGAGAAACGAAATGGAATGCAGAGCGTCGTGTGCAAGGGCACACTGATATTCCTCTTCACGAGCCCGGTCGTAACGCATTGCAATTCACTGCAAAAAGACTCGCGTTAGTTCATTTCGATTTTATTTATTCTAGTGATTTGGTTCGTGCTACCGAAACAGCAGAAATAATAATCGCAGGCAGCAAGACAAATCCACCCGAAGTACGCATTGACCCCATGTTGCGGGAAGTATCATTCGGTGATTTTGAGGGTATGACTTGGGAGGAAATGTCTTCAAGTGACCAAGGATTAAGGCTACATCAAGACCAACGGAACCTTGACTACGCACCTCCAAAAGGAGAGTCATATCGGGATCTGCTGAATCGTTTATCCAAGTTTGCTGATTTCTTGCAATTAAACCATGCTAAGGACGATGTATTAATTGTTGGCCATGGGGCTGCTTTACGAGCGTTAGTTGTGAAGTTATTAGGGCTAAATGACCAAGCGTATTGGTCTTTGACAGGATTGGGCTCTGGTAGTATCACACGCTTAAGCTGTAGACACACAGGTAATGTCATGATCAATTGGAATGAAGTTGGCCATTTTCCGATATAATTAAATTCCTAGTTAGCTGGTATAATCACTTAATCAAATAAAAGGTCAGAACTTTGCCACGTATTAAAAAAGAAAAAAAGCAGAAACCGATAGAAACAACCGAGCAGTTTGTTGAACGTATGAATAAGCAGGACGAAACTCGGAATGGCAAACGTATACGATTTGGATTTACTAAGCGCGCTCGTTAAGTAATGCCAGAGCCATACGAACTGAGTTTAACTGAGGCTGTAGAAGAGATAGCCTCCCGGCGACTTTCCGCTGTAGAGCTTATGCAGTCTATTCATCGGCGTGTAGAGAAGACAGAACCATCTTTTCAAGCTTGGGCAACGTTACTATTTGAAGAGTCTTTATCATTAGCCTCGAAGTCTGATAAAAAAGCCTCAGGCAGAGGAGCTCTTGAGGGTGTGCCTTATGGTGCAAAAGACATATTTGATACTGCCGGAATCAAGACTGCAGCTGGTTCACGCATATTTGCTGATCGTATTCCAGGAGAAGATGCTTCTTGCATAAAGATTGCGCAAGAAGCGGGGGCGATTCTTCTGGGGAAAACGCACACTACTGAATTTGCTGATGGTGACCCCGCACCCTCGTTTAATCCTTGGAATATGGAGCATACTCCTGGAGGCTCAAGCACTGGCTCGGGTGTTGCCGTAGCTGCACGCATGGTGCCATGGGCATTTGGTACCCAAACAGTAGGCTCAGTGTTGAGGCCAGCAGCATATAACGGCATTGTTGGGTTTAAACCAACATTTGGACGCATATCTCGCTTAGGTGTAATACCAATGGCCACCTCATTTGACCACGTGGGGTTTTTAGCCCGCACTGTAGATGATATGGCTCTTCTACTGAATGTATTTGCGGGTTTTGATCCTGATGATCCTTACTCCCAGAAAATGCCTGTGGACAATTATTTGAAATCTATCATCGATGTACCTCGCTCTCCAAAAATTGGATTGTTAAGAGGATGGTTTTTTGAGGAGGCAGACGCAGGTACCCGGGTATCGATTGAAGAAACAGCCCAAAAGCTTGCGAAAGCTGGCGCAATAATAGAGGAAGTAGACTTAGGTATTGATTATCCAAGGGCATATGCAGCACATCGCCTAATGCAAGAATCCGAAATGGCCCTATGGCATCAGCCTTTATACATCGAGAATCAGAACCTCTACGGTCCTAAAATTAGTGTCTATTTGGAGAACGGATTTTCACACACGGCAATGGAGTACGTAGAAGCCTCTGAATATCGAATAAAAGTGCAAAGACTTGCCGCCTCAGCCGTGAAAAATGTTGATGCGCTTTTGATGCCTTCTGTTTCTGCCCCGCCACCAAAAGATAGAACCCAGACCGGAGACACAAGATTCCAAAGCCTATGGAGTTTTACAGGATTCCCTAGTATTTCTGTACCGATAGGTTTGTCAGGTGAAGGTTTGCCAGTAGGAGCGCAATTATCTTGTGCTCCGTTTGATGAATCAAAATTACTGCGGGTTAGCAAATGGATTGAGGAGACTTTGGGTGCACAGCTATGCCCACCCGAATTAGGTAATAATTAGTTATCTAAGGATTCATCAAATTCATTTTCGGGGGCATCTTCTCTGCGAATACCTTTTGCACTAATCCTCGCATGCAATTCATGCTGCTGTGCATACAGACCATTTAATTCAATTAGGCTGTCATGATTCCCTAATTCGACTATTTCCCCTTTATCCATTACTACTATTTGGTCAGCATTCCTAATTGTGGATAGCCGGTGTGCGATAACCACTGCGGTTCGGCCGCTAAGTAGTGTTTTCATTGCAGTTTGAATGAGTTGCTCTGTTTGGGTGTCTACGCTTGCTGTAGCTTCATCCAGTATTATTATTTGAGGATCTGCAACTAATGCCCTTGCAAAGCTGATGAGCTGACGTTGTCCTAAGCTCATATTCCCGCCTCTTTCTTCCATCATTGAATCATAACCTTGGGGCAAACTTGCTATGTGATGATGAATTCCTACGGCTTTAGCGGCATTAACTACCGTTTCATCAGATGCTTCAGGGTGGTTGTAGCGAATGTTTTCTAAAATTGTCCCTGAAAATTGGAACGGTTCCTGAAGGACGATACCCATTTGCTTGGCGAGTGAGTTCCGTGTCACTGATCGGATATCAACGTTATCTATCTCAATGGAACCTGCCGTGACGTCATAGAACCTTGATATTAAAGCGGCCATTGTTGTTTTGCCTGCTCCTGTGCGACCGACAAGAGCAACTGTTTCGCCCGGGTTAATTTCTAAATTAATGTTGTGTAGAACCGGCTTGTCTTCTTCATATGCAAATGAAGTGTTTCTATAGGTAATAGCCCCTTTTATCTTAGGCATTGGCTTTGCGCCTTCAATATCCTTTAGTTCCGGTTCGACATCTAGTAGATCAAAAATACGAGACCCAGAAGCCATTGCTCTTTGTAGTTGTGTAAATTGCTGAGTGAGGCTGCGAATAGGGTCGAAAAATCGTTGAATGTATAAGGTGAATTGGATTAGTTGTCCTGCGCCTAAAGATCCTGCGAGAACTAGTCTCCCTCCAACAATAATGGTAGCTGCCAGGCCAAATGACATGAACATTTCGACGGCTGGCATTAAAGAAGAGGAAAGCCTTTGTGCTCGTAGATTAGTATCTAAGTGATACCTATTAACGTCATTGAAGGTTGCAAGATTCTTAATTTGCCTATTCATGCTTTGAACCACACGAACCCCGTCAAGGTTCTCGGCTAGGGAAGCATTGACGTTTGAAATTGCTATTCGGACTCGTAAAAATGCAGGCCTTGCATGGTTTTGCCACACCCAGATTACCCAAATCAAAATTGGCAGCGTAACAAACGACCATAAGGATAATTTCCAGTCGGTTGCAACCATGAATCCAATTATTCCTATAAGGCTAAGCAAATCTGCAATGCTTAATACGATAATGTCTAAAAATTCTTGTAGTTGATATACATCATTCTGTGCACGAGACATTACAGAGCCTACTTTGTTTCTGTTATGGAATGACATAGGTAGTCGCTGTAGGTGCGTAAATAAATCGGTCCTTAGATCGTAAATTACACGCTGGCTGATTTTCGCGAGGATGATTTGGTGGCTATAATTTGAGATGTAGTGAATTACTAGCACAAACCCAAAAATGATTATCAGATTATTAAGGCCATCAACATTCTTTGTTTCAACGTACCTGTCGATTCCGATTGCAACTATCGCGGGTATAGCTATTGTGGCAAGTGTGTAAACAATTACTCCTAGCATACTTATGAAAACGCTCAATTTGTAAGGAGCAAGGTATTTAATCAATCGTATGACTACTCGTTGGTCATATAGACGCGTGCCTTCGTCGTCAATGTCACCTTTTTGGGCACGCATAAGGAAGTTGCCACCACCACCGGTATTCATCATCATGAGGAGGTACCCCTGCTGGCTACGCTTGAAGGAGTTGTAGATATTCCATTCAAGTTAGTTGCATATTGAAGCTCAGTAACTTTTGTGAATAACCCTCCAGCCACGATTAATTCGTCTGGAGTTCCCATTTCCGCAATCTTTCCTTCCTCCATTACAACTACTAATTCGGCATTTTGGATTGATGACAAGCGATGGGCGATAATGAAGGTTGTTCTTCCTTTGATGACTTCTGATAACGCTTTTTGAATCCGCGATTCAGTCCCTGCATCTACACTTGATGTGGAATCATCAAGAATGAGGATTGCAGGATTTATTGCTAGTGTACGTGCGATTGAGAGTCGTTGCCGCTGACCACCAGACAGGGAAACTCCTCTTTCGCCAATAACTGTTTTGTATCCATCTGGAAGGGCGACGATTTCATCATGAATTTGGGCAGTTTTTGCCGCCTGAATAATCTCTTCCATTGTTGCATTTTCATGGCCATAGGAAATATTTTCGGCTACTGTCGCGCTGAATAAAAATACATCTTGTTGCACAACCCCAATGTTGGAACGTAAAGAAGGCAAGCTTATTTCCCTGACGTCGATTCCATCTACGCAAATTGCACCGTCATTCACATCATAGAATCGGGATAATAAGCTCATAAGCGTAGTTTTACCTGACCCTGGAGCACCCATGAGAGCTATTACTTGACCTGGTGAAACATCGAGACTGACGTTTTTAATTGCATCAGCATTGCCGTAAGAAAAGGTCACATTATCGAATGAAACTGAGCCATGAACATTACTTAAAGTATGAGGATCGTCTTTTTCTCTTACCGGCGAAGGGGCATCTAGAACTTCAAAAAGTCTTTGACCCGCAGATGCAGCTCTAGCGAATGTGTTGACTAGGAAACCTACCATTCGCATTGGTTGAACTAAAAGGCTTGTGTAAAGAATGAACTCTGCCAGCGCACCTATGGTTATACGTTCATCTATCACAGCCCTTCCGCCGAACCAAAGTATTACACCCGAGGACGCCCAGAAGATAATTTGCATTAATGCGCTATTGGATGACTGCGCTCTTCTAGCGATGTAAGTAGTTTCGTAAACTGCTTCGTTTTGATAGTCAAATTTGTTTTCTTCGTGCTCCTCTGCACCGAATGCTTTTACAACTCTTTGGCCGGCTAAATTCTCCTGTAGTACGGTAGTGAGTTTGCCCATCTCAACTTGCGCTTGTAACCACATCTTCCTCATTCGGGTGCTAGCGTATATTGCACGGGCTGCAATCACAGGTACAAAAGAAAGGCTAATTAACGCCAATTCTACATCTGTTAAGAACATCATTACTGCAGAGCCAATAACAAGCATGGTGATTTGGCCTGATCGTACCAATCCCATACTCACAAACATCCTCATCATTTCGACATCAATAGTCGATTTGGACATTAAGTTTCCAGTGTGCTCTCGATCGTGGAAGGCAAAACTCAGATGTTGCAGCTTGTCGTAAAGCATGTTTCGTATTGTGTATGAAACATGCTGAGAAACTGATTCTGCGAGGTAAAGATTTGCATAATTGAAGATACCTCTTAGCGCTACTACGCCAATAACGATAGCGCCGAGGTACACGAGTACACGAGTGCTTTGTTGCTCGTCAGCACCTTCACTAATTGCATAATCAATTGAAAACCCTATGAGCCTAGGTATGGAAAGAAATAGAATAGTCGCAACTATTAGTGAGGCCCATGCTCCAGCCATGCGGGAACGTTCAAGGGCCGCGATCTTCGTGATTCGCCAAAGGATCTTCATGTGCACCCATGATACCCATTCGAAATTTCATCACAGTTGACTTCGAGTCGAAATGATTGATGAAATAAATATAGAGCAAATACACCCTAAAGGGAATTGCTAGAAAGACGTATTACCTTACAATCTCATCAACTCAGTTTATTTTTGTGGCAGGTATGGCAGGTAAAATAAATCAAAAAAATATATTGTCGTTTGCTTATTCACTGCGTCCGATGTCAATAGACGATCTTGATCAGGTTTCAAGTATCGAGCGTGTGTCTTTCCCTACTTTATGGCCTCCTACTTCTTATCGTAAAGAGATTGTTAATAAGGTAGCAGAGTATATAGTTTGCATCCGTGATGGTGAGTACCTTACTGTTCAGAGGCAGCGTAAAGATTGGCGGCGGCTCTTTCGCAAGAACCTCCCTCCAATCACCGTTAAAAAAAGATTAGTCGTTGGATTTCTTGGTATTTGGTATATGGGCGGTGAGGCTCACATTGTTACAGTTGCTGTTAGAGAAGAATATCGAGGTCAAGGTATTGGCGAGTTACTTCTTATCGGGTCACTAGAACTTGGAACAGCACGCTCGTCTCAAGTGGTGACGCTTGAAGCGCGAGTGTCAAACGAAATCGCTAAAGCTTTGTATGCAAAATACGGATTTTTTGAAGCTGGGATGCGTAGAAGGTACTATTCAGATAATAATGAAGACGCTGTGATCATGACGACTCCAGATTTAGTATCTGCAGAATACCAACAATTCCTCTCCGAGAAGAAAAAAGAATTTGAAGCGCGTTACGGTGTGAATATACGGGAATATTTATGAAAGACGTAAGATTAATCTTGGTTCGGCATGGCCAAACTGCATGGAATGCAGAAGGCCGTGTACAAGGTGGCGGAAGTCTCGATCGGATAGGTTGTATTCAAGCCTCCGCTCTTGCCCAACGTTTAGTTAATGAACCTATTACGCAGGTTTATGCGAGCCCTGCTCTACGCGCTAGGCAGACTGCAAGATACACAGCAGGATTACTCGGAATAAGGGTTCGCCAGAGTAGCCTCCTAAAAGATTTAGATTACGGTCGTTTTGCCGGTGCGTTTATTGCGGATGTTCAAGAAGCAGCTCCTGGTTTATTTGAGCAATGGCGAGACGCTCCTGAGACAGTAACATTTGAGAACGGGGAAAATTTAGCCAACTTACGTTTGCGAATGAACAAATTTATTAGAAAGATAAAACAGTCTCATCAGGGCGAGACTGTTTTGGCTGCTACCCATGACTCACCGATCAGAATCGCAGCTTCAATTGCTCTTGGACTTCCTGACTCTGAGCACAAACAAGATTATTTAAAGGCGCCCCTAGCATCAATGACAATATTAAATATTTCTTCTGACTCTATAGTACTGGAGGCATTTAGAGACATTTCACATCTTGAGAATACCGATGGGTGATCTGAAAACTAGCGCAAGGCGTAGGAAAGTACTACGGCCCCGTAGTGTTAATGGAATAAAACCTTATTCAGTTGACGAAGTCTACGACATACTCGCAGGTCATTATGGTATTCCGGATAAAGCTAGGCGAATGGATCCTACTTCAGAACTGATCTGGACAATTCTGTCGCAACATACATCTGACATCAATGCAGAAAAAGCATTTACAGCATTGGCAGATAAGTATAACTCTTGGCAGGAAGTACTTGATGCACCAACTGATCAGCTTGTATCAGTTATCAGAAGCGGGGGACTAGCTCAACAAAAAGCCCCTAGAATTCAAATAGCACTACATTCTATTTATCAGCGGACAGGTGGATTTGATATTGCATTTCTGTCTAGCTGGAACCTTGATTTGGCCAAGTCATGGCTCCGTGAAATTCCGGGCGTAGGTCCAAAAACTGCAGGTGTCGTTTTATCGTTTTCATTAAATCAGCCTGCAATGGCAGTAGATACACATATATATAGAGTTTCTAAAAGGCTGGCTCTAATTGGACCAAAAGTTACCGCAGATCAGGCTCATGATTTATTGGAAAAATGGGTGAAGCCGGACAGAGTGCTCAATTTTCATGTTTTTTTAATTTCGCACGGACGGGAAATATGCAAAGCACTCCGGCCACTATGTTATATATGCCCGCTTAATGGACAATGCCCATCAAGAGAGAAACTCATTACGAAAAATGATACGAGGTCCGTAAAAAAGACATTGAACTACAAGCCCCTATGAGTAAAATCGATTACCCATCTAGTGTCATCAAGAATCGAATAGACGAACTTTTGATAACTCTATGTATGGAGTATCAGATACTTCCGATGCCAGTAGTGGAGTGGTCAACGCGCTTTAAAAGAGTATTAGGCAAGGCATATTTGAATGAAAGAAAAATAAAACTCTCTGCTTGGCTGAGCTTAGAGCAAGCAGAAGAAACTTTGCGGCACGAACTTGCACATATTGCATTAGGCAATAATTCCCAAAACCCACACGGCCTAAAATGGAAGCAATGGGCTGGATATCTAGGAGCTAGGCCTCGGGCAACGTCAGCTTCTCTTCCTGCAAACATTGATTTCTCAAATAGCACAAAGATATATAAGGGATTGGAATGTCCAAATTGCAATTTGCGATTTATACGCTTGATAGTGAAACCGCGAATTTACTGTAAACGTTGCGGGCCTAAAAAAGGAATGCTACTGCACAGGATATCTGCTACGCGCTCACATTTAATCAATTGGCTTACAAAAATGTACTAAAAAAGCGTAAATTGCCATGCAACCAGACTTGGCAGAGATTACCGATAAGCCTAAGATAAAACTGCAGCGATAGGCTGCAGAAAGGGGGTGATCTAGTAGTGTCAACATCATTACCTAGCACTGCTGCTTCACCCGCTGCTCATCTGTAGGGACCGACTGGTCGATATCGGTCGCCCCTCGATGTTTCCAGGGAACTCAGATGGGGGTTCCAGTGGGAGTTGCAGCAGGGTGCGCCTTTTTGGATAGATTGCTAGACAAAAAGGATTAGGATGGGTGCCTCGGCTACGGCCGGGGCACTTAGTTTTCTCCCATATTTTTCTACTATAATATGGTGCCTTAAGAGGTAGTCGTGTCAATAAAAATTGGATTGTCAGGAGTTTCGGTCGTCGCAAAAGAAGGTAGGGATGCCTTTTTGTCTTACGTCGATGAGGCCGAGGCTCAAGGGTGGGACTCCATCTGGTTTTCAGACAGAATAGTCGGACCTACATTGAGAATCGACCCTATTGTTGGCATGTCCATGATTAGCGGTAGGACTAATAAGCTGAAATTTGGAACTGGTGTATTACTGATGTCTGTGAGAAGCCCAGTTACTATGGCTAGGGAACTTGCAACTTTAGATAATCTATCAAATGGAAGACTGGTTGTCGGAGTTGGAGTAGGCCAAGAAGCGCTTGCAGAATATGAGGCAATGGGTGTACGTAAGCAAGATCGCGGCCGCCGATTGGACGAGGCAATTCAAGTGATGAGAGAATTATGGGCGAAGGATACTGTTACCTACGAAAGTGAGTTTTTAAAACTTGATAATGCTTCCATAGGTATTCATCCTTTTCAGCAAAATCTTCCAATATGGATAGGTAGCAGATCAGAGGCTGGTTTGCGAAGAACAGGTAGATTGGGTGATGGCTGGCTACCTACCCAGCTAACACCTGCCGAATTTCGTGTAGGTGTTTCGAAGATAAATTTGTACGCAAATGAAGCCGGAAGAACAATTCCTCAAGATCATTTCGGCCTTCAAATCAGTTGCTATATTTCAAAAACTGGCCATGTTCCCGACTTAATTAAAGAAAAATTTCTACTGAAACGAAGGACTGATGTCCCTCTCGAGGATTTAAATTTACTAGGTACTTCATCTCAGGTTATGGATCGATTGAAGCAGTACATTGAAGCAGGTGCTACTAAATTTGTATTTAACCCTGCATGTGGGTTTGATGAGATTCATGATCAAATGGCATTATTATCAGAATATATCGTAAATCCGTTTCATCAGAAATTGATCTGATGGTGTTTGGAGAGCTATGAAAATAGGGATTATAAATGTTACGGGCTATGCAGGTATTGAGCTTGCTAGGATTTTGTATCGTCATCCTGAGGCAGAAATTGTCAGTATTACAGGTCGTAGCCAGGCAGGTGAGGAGCTTGCAAAAGCATTGCCTCATTTGGCACGTACAAATTTGCCAATTGAGCCCGAAATTACTCAAAGTGTAGATATAGTCTTTTCAGCATTGCCGCAAGTTGCGTCTGCTGAGGCATGTATTCCATATATTCGGGGTGGTGTAAAAGTAATTGACATCTCTGCAGATTTTCGACTAAAAGACTCATTGGAATACCTCGAATGGTACGGGGTGAAGCACCCTGCGCCTGATTTACTTGAGTCATCAGTCTACGGACTCCCTGAGCTTAATCGTACGTTGATTAAAGATTCACAAGTTATTGCAAACCCAGGTTGCTACCCTACGGCAGCTCTGCTTGGATTGGCGCCTTTGGTTTCACTTGGGTTAATTGAAGAGCAGATAATTATAGATTGTAAATCTGGTGTATCTGGGGCAGGTCGCGGATTAAGCATGTCTACTCATTTTTCGGAAGTTAATGAAAATGTGATGGCTTACTCAATTGCCGGTCATAGACATTTACCTGAAATAAACCAAGAGCTCAGAAAATTGAAAGACAATTTCGAGCCCAAAACTATTTTCCAGCCACATTTAATTCCTATGACGAGAGGTATACATGACACTATATATGCCTCATTTAATGATAAAATGAAATTGTCGCCGGAACAGGCTTCCACTGAGGTTATACAAATTTTCAGAGACCATTATGCTGCTGATGACTTCGTACACATAATGGATGCTCCTCCGCAGACAAAACAGACCTGGGGCAATAATGATTGCTTGATATACCCTACAGTGGATAAAAGAACAGGGAAGGTGGTAGTGTTTTCTGTACTTGATAACCTCGTCAAGGGAGCTGCCGGCCAGGCTGTGCAAAATATGAATATAATGTTTGGATTACCTGAAACCATGGGATTGGAGCAGTTGGCAATATATCCTTAGGGAGTAAATTAAAATCACGCCCCCATAGTCTAGCGGCCTAGGACGCCACCCTTTCAAGGTGGAGATCGCGGGTTCGAATCCCGCTGGGGGTACCACCAACTGATAATTCCCCTTTTTATGGAGGCTGGTTTGCGAATTGGAGCTGTTTTTCCACAAAATGAAATAGGGGACGATTCTGGAGCAGTCAAAGCATTTGCCCAGGCGGCAGAGGGCTTGGGCTACGATTATTTGGTTTATTACGATCATGTTTTAGGAGCTGACACTTCCAATCGACTGGATTGGGCAGGACCTTACACTCATTTAGATACATTCCATGAACCACTTGTTACATTTGGATACTTGGCTGCCGTAACTGAAAAAATAGAATTAACTACCTCTATATTGATTTTGCCTCAACGCCAGACTGCACTCGTGGCAAAGCAGGCTGCGCAGGTGGATTTACTTAGTGGTGGCAGACTCCGATTAGGAATTGGAGTTGGCTGGAATGAAGTTGAATTTGAAGCTCTTGGTGAAAACTTTAGAGATCGAGGAAAACGATCAGAGGAGCAAATTGAACTACTTCGATTGCTGTGGACAAACGAAGTAGTTGATTTCCATGGCAAATGGCACACTATTGACCACGCCGGATTGCGTCCTATGCCCGTGCAACGACCCATCCCAATATGGTTTGGAGGAGGGAAGACGGACACCGTACTTAAGAGAATTGCTCGATTAGGTGATGGATGGATGCCTCAAGTCCCCCCTAACGACCAAGGTAGAGAAATTTTGAATAAGTTTAGGCAGTATGTTTTTGACGCAAATCGTAAAACGGAAGATGTTGGAATAGATGCGCGAATACGACTGCAGAACGGTTTTGATCAGGCATTGATTGATTTTAATACCTGGTCTGAATGGGGGGCGACTCATATTGCAGCGAATTCTCTCCACTCAGGGCTAACACACGTTGATCAGCATATTGAAATGATTGAGAAATTTCGAGAATTGACTCGGGAGTAAAATAATGAAAACGGCAGTAATAATTTTAGATATGGCCAAAGGTTACGGCTGGGAACCGGGAAGCTATGGTTATGAAATGGTAGCAAAAGTTAAGGAATTAAAAGATGCGGCACATGCAGCAGGTGCGCCGGTCATCCATGTTAATTCCCTGAGGCGCAAAAGCGATAATGTTGGGGATTGGGATAAGGTTTTAATGAAGGAAAAGACTGATGCCGTAGATGTTATTCCTGAGCTGCAACCCGTAGATAATGACACCATCGTTTACAAGAGATACTTAAGTGGGTTTTCTTACAATGATCTTGACTATGTTTTACGTACAATGAATTGCGATACGGTTTTGATTGCAGGAGCTTCGACTGATAATACGGTGCTTTGGACTTCTGCGGATGCCTTTCAACTTCGCTACAAAGTCATAGTAGTTGAAGACTGCACTATGGTACATCGCGAAAATGAGCCCCTTGAAGTTAAGGAATATGCATTACGGATTATTCGTAATGTGTTACATAGCCAAGTAATGCCATTAGCAGATGCGATTCAGGATTATATAAAACCTATGGCTAAGTAAGAGGAGGAATAGATCCTCCGCCCACAATACCTGGTATAAATTTTGGCAATATTCCTGGCCAAAGCGGGATGTCAAGAATTAGCCTGAATACTATAAAACATGGAATTAATGCAACTAGCATTACGCTGGATGCACGAGATAGTTTCAATTTTGATTCTATAGCTAAGAAAGCGATCAGAAATATCGGCGTGGCTAAGTAAAAACCCAGTAGGAAAATGCTGATGAAATAGCCAACAAGCCAGCCATACACGATGCCGACTCTTCGCCAAGTACCGCTTTCCATCTGGGCGGCGTTATTCTGCTCGGGCGCATCATCTTCTGAAACTCCAAATGCACGTGTGAACTTAAGTAATCCAGGTGCTAATTCAGCTACTATCAAGATAAAGAGGAACCCAATTGTGGGGAAGCCAATCACCCAAGCTACTAGCTGTTGCTTTCCTTCGTAGGCTATAGCACCTAGTACAATACTTAGCGCTATTGCCATGAGAAAGAATTCGGTTAATAGATTTATGCCGTTAAGCTTGTACTTAGACATCAATTGCTCTCCGAGTTAGCTCTCGCGGGGTTGGCAGATCTATAGAGCGACCACCCAAGCATGGAAACAATAGCTATAAGCAAAATTATAGAAACTGGCCTTGTGAAGAATATGCTGTAGTCGCCTTGAGAGATTTGTAAGGATTGTGTGAATTTCTCTTCGGCCAGATGGCCAAGCACGAACCCAATAATTAATGTAATTAAAGGGAACCCCGCTTTTCTCATGAAAAATCCCACTAATGCCGCAAAGATTGCAAGCAATACATCCCATATATTACTGCGCACTGCATAGACACCTATAAGTGACAGTATTGCAACAAAAGGTGCGATATATTTGACGGGAACAAGGCTGATTTTCGCAAGCCAAGCTCCCCCGGCCAAAATAACTATTGTAGTTAATATTTGTGCGCCTATTACCCCAAGAATAATGGCCCATACAATGTCGAGCCTGTTAACTAGGAGATCGCGTCCAGGTTGTATCCCATGAAGAATAAAGGCGGCCATGAGAATTACCATTTCGCCGTTACCGGGAATCCCGAAAGTTAAAGTAGGCAATAAAATTCCGCCATCTTTGGCGTCATTGGCAGATTCTGAAGCTACAACCCCTGCTGGGTGGCCTGTCCCAAATAATTCTGGATTTTTTGAAGCTTGTTTCGCGGTACTATAAGAAAGGAAATTAGCAACAGCGCCCCCAGCGCCTGGGATTGCCCCAATTACCGTTCCAATGATGGAACCTCTGAATAGAATAGCTTTGTGTTGGAACACTTCCAATGCTCCTCGTAGGATTTGCTTCATTCCCCCGAGGTTGACTTTGGCGTCTTGTGCGATCGTTCCTCCTCTTGACGTATAAACCATGAGTTCACTAAGCGCAAAGAATCCGATCACCAATGGAACTATTTCAATTCCATCCCATAAATATTCACTTCCCAAGGTATATCTACGAACTCCAAATACCGAGCTAAATCCAATTAAAGATAGAAGAATACCGACTCCGCCAGCCGCGAGGCCTTTCACCATATTTTGCCGAGATGCAAATGTGACAGCGATTAATCCTAGGATCACCATCCAGAAGAAATCTGGAGGTGTAAACCAAAGAATTAAAAGCTTAGCTACTGGCAATAATGCCGCTAAAACCACAATGCTGAATAGAGTGCCAAGTCCTGATGCGGTAGCTGCAAGCCCTATTGCACGCCCACCTTCACCGCGCCTGGTCATAGGGAAACCATCAAATGTGGTGCATACGTTTGCTATTGTCCCTGGAGTGTTGAGCAAAATAGCTGGTACAGCCCCCCCGGTACTTGCAGTTCCAATGATTCCTGCAAAAACGTACATAGCAACGATCGGATCCCACCCGAAAGTGAAAGGCATGATGAGCGTCATTGCAATTACGCTTCCTAGGCCTGGAATAACTCCAAATATCACCCCTAGTAACGTGCCAAGGCAGATGGCAGCAATGACCGCTGGGTCGCTCATGTTTGCTAATGCAGCGATCATTGCTTCAATCATTTGTTATCACCGTATGAGCCACTATCGATAATTACCTCGACTGTGATTTGGCTCTAACTAATTCAAGGTACTCACTTACTATTCCGCTCATCCCATCAACTACACTAGAAGTTTCAGCAGGACTGAGTCGTGATACAGCCATACCTTTTTTATTAATCCCTGCAATTACATCGGGGTCTTGTAGAGCTCTGTCAAAAGATTCACTAAGCTTTTTCACAATATCGTCTGGTGTCCCAGGCGATGCGGCTACGAGGCCATTGTTGGCAAATTTACCACCACCCAATTGAGGGAAACCAAGCTCTTTCACCGTGGGGACATCAGGCAAAGGTGCAAAACGATCGTCTTCGTAGATCCATAAGGCTTTAAAGTCCGGACTTTGCACCGCAGAAAGAGTACTTCCAGCCATTGGTCCTAGGGCAAGCTCGCAATCGCCTCTTAGAAGCCCTGCTTGTGTCTCAGCTCCCTTGTAGCCAGTTACAGGATTCCATGCAATTTTCATTACTTCAGTCGTTACTGAAGCTACAAGAAATGAGTGTCCAGAGAGCCCTGATAGGCAGAATCTAATATCGTCGCCTGCTGCAGCTAATTCGGCTGGTGTGTTGAATTTACTGTCTGCTGCAGTGTAAAGACCATAGGTCTGAATAACTGCACGTCCGATCCAGCTTAAATTATTGAAATTGACTCCCTGTGGGTCAATTTTTTCTGCAAGGATTTGATTGGGCATATTCATGATGGAAATGGCGTATCCATCTGCCGGAGCCTTGTGGATTTCCTGAGCAGCGCGCCTACCTCCGCCCCCTGCTAGATTACGCACAACGACATTAGTACCAAGATCAGTACTCATCTCTTCGGCAATAATTCTGCTTGCGGTGTCAAAACCACCGCCGGCAGAGAAACCTACATACCATTCGATATCACTAGAAGGGTAGTCGTCGCCTCCAAAAATACCGCAGCCTGCAGAAAAAACTGAAATTGAAGTAATCAAAACTACAACGGCTGCCAACCTCACAAAATTCTTAGCCTTAACTAAAAGCATATTTCCTCCCTTTGCCTTTTTCTTAGACTGGCGCTTTTTTATCGCGGCTCAAAGCGCATAGAGCCTCGTTGGATTTGTGTCTAATATTTTGTCTGCAATCGAATTATCTAGGCCTCCGTTTTCACGCAAATTTCTTAGTGCGTGAAGTTCGGTAGAAGTGTCATTGTGCCCATAATCTGTGCCGAGCATTAAATGATCATCGCCTGCCTGTTCAATTATGTATCCAAGGTCATCAGCTGTTTGCACTGCCACCCAAATATTTCTCTCTTCCAAAAGTTCTTTACCTGGCCAAGCTACTCCACGTTTAGCAAATCTCAGTGATAGATCATTTAAGGCATAGGGCAACCAAGATGCACTGATTTCAACGAATCCCCATCTTAGGTCGGGAAATTTTTTATGCATATCTTTCATGATCAAGTCATGAAAGGCTCCAACTGCAGGAAGTTTAAACGTCGAAAATCCAGCATCTCGCCCAAAATAATCAAAGAAAGCAAAATTACCTGTTGCAGCATGAACGCATATGGGAAGATTCAACCTTTGAGCTTCTTCCCAAACTGGGTATAGGTAGGGATCTGAAAGTCGATGGGAACCTTCAATCCCGCGCATAAAAACTGCACAGGCTCCATTTTGTTTACCGAAATTCAACTCTTCTATACATTTTTCAATAGACATAGTGGGTATAATCACCGCCCATCGGAGTCGACCCCCGCCTTGACGGTGTATGTCTGCCAACCAACGGTTGTAGCCCTGTGCTAGGGCTATCTCTACTTCAGGATGACTTGCAAGAGGGCGCAGGAAAATGCTTGGATAGAGCACGTGCATAGAAACATTAAGTTCATCCATATGAGCCAAGCGTTTTTTTATGTCGCTTGCTTCACGCGTTTCTTCGTCAGTATCAAACCCGATATTTGAACCTTTTCCGAAAGCCCGGCCGTCTATGTACCAAAATTCAGGGGAAGAGGTTTTATACCCCTCTTTTGGTAATAGCACAGCAGGCCTATAAGGCTGTAAATCTTCAGGGATAAAATCCCAAGTTCTTTCAGATTCTACGACATGCGCATCTGCATCAATGACTGACATAGAAAATCCTTAAATTAAGTATTGTTAATGTCTTTTTCCATATTATTTGCGTACATTACTACGATTTATGCAAAAACGCTAAATTCCATTCAAGTTGCCTTCGTTAATTCAAATTTTGTTTTGCTGGGGTTGATACTCAAACTTAATAGTGATGGAATGCATTTGTAATTCGGAAATAGAGGATATTTATAAAAATGGAACAATTAAAACTTGATGAAGCTATGAGAATGATTTCTGCCTCAGTTCAGAAAGCGGAAGAATTAGGAATAAGAGTCTGTATTTCAATTCTCGATCCACGTGGGGACATTATCGCGGTAACAAGAATGGATGGTGCTTTGTGGAGAACAGTTCCTATTTCGCAAGGGAAAGCAGCAGCCTCTGCCGCGTGGGATATGCCTAGTGGAGATTTAAAAGACCGATGGGATCAACCGGTCGTACGAGCACTTTCGATGATGGAAAATGGCCGCCTTATCCCATGGCAGGGAGCATTGCCAATACGCAGAGAGGATGGCACTTTAGTAGGTGCAATTGGTGTTAGTGGTGCGAAACCTGATCAAGACGAATTGGTAGCAAAATCTGCCATTGAGATTATTAGCAGTGCAAGATAATTTTAAAGTCCAAGAATCTGATGCTATAAGAGTTTCATCCCAGGATTTGAAACATATTACCCGCGAGCTTTTTCAAAAAGCAGGGGTTCCCCAAGAGGATGCTGTAATAGCAGCTGAAGTCATTGTGATGGCTGACTTACGAGGTGTAGATAGCCATGGTGTTTCCAATATGCTTCAGGTTTATTTGGAGAGATATTCAGATGGTTCACAAAATCCAGAACCTCAGTGGCATATCCAAAGAGAAAGAACTGCATCCGCAAATATTGATGGTGATAGAGGCCTTGGAATTATTCTTGCGCCCAAGGCAATGGAAATCGCTATCAACAAAGCTCGAGAAAATGGAGTAGGGGTTGTAACTATGGCTAATAGTGGTCATTTAGGTATGGCTGCCTACCACGCTATGATGGCTTTACCCCATGACATGATTGGAATGTGCTTGACTGCAACGAGCCCCTCGGTTTTACCCACATTTGGTCGCATACCTCGCCTTGGAACAAACCCAATTGCAATTGCGGCCCCCGCAAAATTTTGCAGACCTTGGGTTTTTGATATGGCTACAAGTGTTGTGCCCGTAAACAAAGTTCGTAATGTTAAGAGAATAGGATCGATGCTTCCAGGTGGGACTATCGCAGACGCCGAAGGATCACCTTTAATGGAACCTGCCTTTGTTCCAGATGATTTTAATTTATTGCCCCTTGGTACTCATCGTGATGGAGGCTCGCATAAAGGTTATGGGTTAGCGGTTGCTGTAGATATATTGTGCTCAGTACTAGCGGGTTCTGACTACGGCATCACTGCAGATCGATCGAATTATCGACATTATTTTGCTGCATATAATATAGATGCATTTAGCGACGTAGAGGCTTTTAAGCAAAGGATGGATCATTTCATCATGGATCTTAAGAAGACTCCTCCTGCTCAAGGGCATGACAAAGTATTGGTGGCAGGAGATCCTGAATGGCAAGCATTCGATGATCGATCAGTTAACGGGATACCGCTTCATTATGAGGTGGTAGCTTGGTTACGACAGATTTGCTTGCAATATGGCGTTGAAACAAATATTTAAGGCAGTAAGAGGGAAAATCGAATATGAGAGCAGCTTGGTATACAAAATATGGTGCCGCTAAAGATGTTTTTGAAATAGGGACACTGCCTGATCCAGAGCCATCTGCAGGTGAAGTTTTAGTTCGTATAGTTTGCTCAGGAGTTAATCCTTCAGATTGGAAAAGTCGTACGGGCTCAAGAGGACCTGAAATGCCCTTTCCATTTATTGTTCCTCATAGTGATGGCTCAGGGGTCATAGAGCAAGTTGGCATTGGCGTTGATGCTTCTCGCATTGGCCAGAGGGTTTGGCTATACGAAGGGCAATGGCAGAGGCAGTTTGGTACAGCAGCAGAACTGATTGCGATTCCAGCTAAACAGGCCGTACCACTAGCCAGTGATGCAAGTTTTCAAGAGGGGTCATGTATAGGAATTCCGGCAATGACTGCTCATCGTTGCTTGTTTGCTAGTGGTCCAGTCAAAGATATGACTGTGTTAGTAACTGGAGGCGCTGGTGCAGTTGGGCACTACGGGATCCAATTGGCAAAATGGGGTGGAGCTAGAAGAGTTATTTCAACAGTGAGCTCCGATCTGAAGGCCTCGCTTGCAATTCAATCTGGAGCTGATGATGTTATAAATTACCGTAAAGATAATGTCGCTGAGGCAGTATTGGAAATAACTTCAGGTAAAGGAGTCGACAGGGTAGTCGAAGTCGATTTTGGAGGTAATCTAAGCAGTACTCAAAATATGATTGCATTGAATGGCGCTGTAGGAAGTTATGCCTCTACCGGTAATCGTGAGCCATCGGTAGATTACCAAGCATTTTCAAGGAAAAACGTGACAGTACATTTTGTATTGGTTTATTCAGAACCGGAATACGCAAAGATAAAAGCAATTGAAGATATAACTAAAGCTATGGACGAAGATGCGTTAGTTCACCGTATTGCAAAAACATTCAACCTAGATGAAATAATTTCTTCACATCAATTACAAGAAAGTAATGACGCAATAGGTAATATCATCATAAATATTGATGAATGATTTCCTAGCTAAGGTTACGTAATCTTAGCTATTATTTTTTCTCCGAATTCAGGTATTTGTTCATCAATAATGTCATTAAGAAATTGGACATGGAAAGTATCCACGCCCGCTTCTCGATAGGTTTCAATTATTTCTAATACTTGGTCAGGACTGCCTGTAAGTCCTCCTTGATTCCCGAAAGTAGGAGCGAGCTTGGAATCAGGGTCGTCATTTCCAACATACGCATTGCAATTGACTACCCGGTGAATAGTTCCGGGGTCACGATGAACTCGAGTAGCAGATTCTTCAAGAATCTCGAGCTGTGCTTTGTAGGCATCAATATCCGCAGGCCAGCCTCCATTTCGGATCCATCCATCAGCCTGCTCCCCAGATAATCGAAGCATTCGTGGTAGTGCAGCTCCAAGAAAAATTGGAATAGAAGCATTGACTGGACGCGGTGTAACAACTGCATTTTCTACAGAATAGCGATTACCTTGGTAACTGAAAGAGTCGCTTTGCCAAGTGCCTCTTAATATTTCTATGGTATCGATAACTCCATCCACCCTGTACCCAGCAGAGCCGAATTCAATTCCGTAATTAACAAAATGATCTTCTTGGATACCTGCGCCGAGAGTTAGTATTAAACGATCTCCTCCCGTTATTACATCAAGGCCAGTAGCCATTTTTGATAATAACGCAGGGTTACGGAAGGGAACATTCAATGTTGAATGAGTTACTCGAATTTTTGAAGTTTGTACTGCCACCGCAGTAGCGAGCGTCCACCCTTCTAGGTTGTTCTCTGGGGGTCGATCGCTGAAGGAAATATTTGCAAAACCTGCAGCTTCAGCAGCTTTTGCGACTTTAATTATTTGATCGTAGGGAAGTCCTCGAGGATTTATTCCGAAGCGTACGCGATTTTTGCTGCGAGTCATATTGCCTCTTATGAAAATAAAAGAGAGCATAGCATAGACGCTGTACCTTCAATAAAGGCTTGGCTTGTTAAAAATATCTAGACATATAGAGATACCAGAAAATGAAGTGAGATTCAGCTTCATTACTTCTTCAGGTCCAGGCGGCCAAAATGTTAATAAGGTCTCAACTGCAGTTCAGCTCTACTTTGACGTTACTCATTCGGTATATATACCTGAAAACATAAAAAAACGCCTTCGTATTCTTGCAGGTAAAAAAATGACTAGAGACGGGGTGATCATTATTAAGGCACAGCGTTTTCGTAGCCAGGATCGTAATAGGATAGACGCTTTAAATCGCTTTACGGACTTAATTCACAACGCTTCACGCCCCCCACAGATTCGCCGTCCGTCGGCCCCAAGTAAAAGTTCAATCGAAAGGCGATTAACTGATAAGCGCAATAGATCACTACGTAAGGAAATGAGATCAGCAAGCCTTGATCATGAGTAAGTCCTTTTAGTTGATCAATGAAATAAATATATTTACTATTGCTATATGCCAAGGTTAGAAGATTTAAGTGAAGTTGCAAGGCAAGCTCACCTCAATTTCCCCGCATTCGAGCATGACGATTCTCCTCACGTGCCTTTTACGAAGGCTCTTTCTGAGGCAAAATTAGCTTTAGTTACAACCGCTGGGCTCCATAGAAGAGGAGACCTGCCTTTTTCAGGAGGAGACCAAACTTATCGAGTAATCCCATCAACTACGCCCTTTGAAGATATTCTTCAAAGTCATGTAAGCATAGGGTTTGATCGCTCAGCTTTTATGCGGGACCCTAACGTAACGTTCCCTTTAGACAGATTGAATGAATTGGTTAGGCAAGGGAAAATTGGAAGCCTGTCCGGTGATTTTTACTCTTTCATGGGCGCAGGCCGAAGTCCGCGTCAAGTAGAGAATGAATCTGGCCCTGAGGTAGGGCGCTTGCTGCTTGAAGCGAACGTTGATGCTGTTTTACTTACACCAACTTGACCAAATTGTTCGCACACGGTCAGTGTGCTTGCGCGATCTATAGAAGAAGTCGGAATCCCCACTGTAGCCATAGTATTTATAAAAGAGCATGCAGAGCGAGTTAAACCCCCTCGGGCTCTTTGGGTTCCTTTTCCTTATGGTTACGCGTTGGGTGAACCTAACGATCACTTACAACAAACTGAAGTAATTATGGGATCTTTAGCATTGCTTGCTAGAGATGATGTACCTGTTTTGGAAGAGTTCCCTGCAAATTCAAATTTGCCGCCTCAAGTACTGCAATCCAGCATGGCAACAAAATCTAATAACGGGCCTCAAAACGCAGCGGACGAAGTTACCGCGTTGAGAGGGTATTACGAGAGATGGGTTGAAGAGAACAATGGTAGGACAATGGTTGGCTTATCGGGAGTTCCCCAGAGGCAATTCAGAGGACTAATCCACTTTATGCAGTCATACGTAGAGGATCCAGGAACCACTTATTCTCGAATACCATTGGATATGGATGTAGGACGATTCTTACGATTAGCCTCTGACGATTTAAAGGCGTTTTATTTGGAGGCTCGCTTTTGCCAACGGCCTGAGCAAACAGACAATGAACTTCACAACTGGTTTTGGGGACAGACAAGTATGGGTGAATTACTTACCAATATTGCGAATAAGCTTGAATTAGATGGCGATGAGCGTAATGGCCAAGGTATTGCTCGTTAACCAGCATTGGGCACTGAAGGAACTGGTGGTTTTCTTGCAAGTAAGAAAAATAATGTGCCTAGTGCAGTTGTAATTCCTAGCGTAGAAAAGGCAAAAGTATAGGATCCAAAATAATCATATAGAACGCCGGCATATATAGGGCCAATAATGCTTCCCCCTGCAGTAATTGTATTGGACCACCCTGCGATTTGACCCAAGTGTTTTCGTCCAAAATAATCTGCTCTTATCGCCATCATTAATGGGCCCCGCATTCCCCATGAAACTCCGTGCAACGCGATTGCTGCAATAATTGTAGGTAAGCTAGTATCAAAAGCGATTAAAAAAATCCCCAGTCCATGCCCGATCATTGCTCCTGCAGCTACAAAGCGTTTTGAATAAAGATCTCCAATGATCCCGCCGCTTATTTGCCCGGTTATTTGCGCAACCATCAGGCCTGGAAAGACTAATGCTGCTTGCGCAACGTCCCAATTGTTCTGTTCGATAAGATGAGGAATTAAATGAACAGCAATTGTTCCTACAACGAGTAAGGCCCATCCGTGACCAATGGAAATTAACCAAAATGACCTATCTCTTACAGCTTGGCGTACGGTTAAGTCAGTATCTTCTCCAGGGGTATTGGCCTTTGAATCCTGTGCTCCTATGACAGGCTCAATTCCGTCTGGTTGAAGCCCAATATCTTCTGGTCTTCGCTTAAATACGTGTGAAGCAGGGATTCCTACGATAATTGCTGCAATTCCAGAAAACATTGCAGTATCACGCCAGCCGAACTCAGTGATTGACCAAGCTACAATTGGTGATAATAGCGCACCAGCAGCAAATCCAATCGACGTTACAGACATCGCACGGGCACGTTTTTTTACGAACCAGTGGGCCAATGCCGTATTAACTGTGAGAAAGCCTGCAAGGCTAGTGCCCATGGCAATTATCGTAAGTACCGCAAATAAATGCCATAACTCTTGGATTTGTCCTAGTAGTATAAGTCCCCCTCCAAAGAGTAAGGTTCCCATCCTCATGATTGGTCGTGAACCATACTTATCTAGCATCCAGCCTTGAATAGGGCCTAGTAACCCTGTTTCTATTCTCAGCAACCCGAAGGCCCAAGATATGGCACCTCGGCTCCATGCGAACGTTTGCTCAAATTGAACTACATACAAACCTTGGGAGAGAAAGAGCAAGCCTCCATGCATTATCTGGCTAAAGAATGCAGCTATCACCATTTTCCATCCATAGTAAAGCGGAGCTCTTTTTTTTGAGGACTGTAGATTAGTCAAAATTTAGTCGTACCATTGGCCAGAGAATGTTCTTATTTCTGGGTAACTTGGGTCATCGATAGTTGTTTTAAACGGAGGGAATAATAAATCGATAATCATTCCAGGGCCTCCTGACGGTCCATGGATATTGCCAATTTGATTGCGCAGTTCATCGATTTGTGATTGTAATTTTTCGGCAACTGCAATGAGAGAAGATACTTCAGATGAACCACTTTTAATTTGTGAGTTTAATAGTTTAATACCCTCAGCGACTTCTTCTGATGTCTTTACCTTTACTTCTGCTAGGCCACCATGAAATTCTCCCGGCTTATTCCAAGTAATAAAGGGAGCCATTCCGCCAGCCCAATGAAACGACAATTCACCGGTCTCATGACTATGCCGCACACCTGGCTCACCTGGAAGCTGGAGCAACGCTGTTACTAAGACATGTTCATTTTCTAAGACAGTAAATACCCTGCGCCTTGGGCGGCCAGTAATTTCAAGGCCTCTCCAACCTTTCTGCTCTTCAGGTAATTCAAAAGGATTTATTTTTTGAGGCATAGATTCTCCAATTAATTGTTTATTAGGGAACGCAAATGAGCGATATAGTCTTCCATTCCTGTCTCAATATTAAATTTTGGAGAATATCCAACATCCTCTTTTATTCTACTAAGGTCCATAACTGGATTTGGAGGATTTGCTCCTGGGCTTCTGCCTGGTATTAATGCAGAACAGGTAGCCTCTGGGATCGATTTTTTTATGGCCTCAAATATCTGCTTGTTAGAAGTAGCTAGCCCTGACCCAATATTGTAAGTAGCGTGCTTTAACTTACTTGACTGATGGATATTTTTTATACCCGCAGATAAATCAGATACATGGGTCCAATCACCTTCATCATCTTCGCTAATAGAGCCATTAGGTCGATCTGAAAAATCAGGCTCTATGTTCTTTAGTGCAGCCTCACATATACGGCTCATAGGGTTGAACATGCTGTAGTAGTAAGGGCCGTATATACTGCCAATCCTAAGAGAAACTACGTCTATATTTGCACGAGCAGCATAGTGAAAGGCATGTATTTCCATACCTTTTTTGAATGCTTCAACTTGGGTTCGTGATTGAATTGGAAGAGGCATATCTTCTCGGAAAGGACCATTTGGCAAACTGCCATATACAGAAGTTGAACTAGCAAGAGAAAGGCGCCTTAGTCCAAGCACACGCGCAGTTTCTAGTAAACTTTGGAGTCCTTCTGTGTATACGCGATAATCTTCTTGTGGGCTTATCCCTCGTGCTGGTGGCGCTGCGAAAGATATTATGCTTTCAATTTTATGCTTATGTGCAACATTGATGACTTCATAGCATTTAGTAAAATCCATATTCTCAACAAATAGACTGCTATTGAGATGTTGCTCTAAAGCCCCTGGTACTCGCCTTGCGTTATGTTGCGTACTTACAACTTTCTCCCCTGCTTTAATTAATTCCAAAGTTACGTTTTGCCCTATGAATCCCATTCCTCCAACAACTAGAATCATTGCGTACTCCAAATTAATTTGTAATGTTTATGTAGTTTTATCATTGACGAGTCTATTGGGATACTCTTAGCCTGCAATTTTAATAAGTAAGAAAATCTGTAAAGGAACTAACGGATGGGGCTGCCCAGAACATTTGATGCGCTAAAAGTAAGCGAGTATCGAAATTATTTTGTTTCCATGCTTTTTTACTTAGGTGCTATGCAAGCGACTACACTGGCCAGGCCAGTTTTAGCGTTTGAACTTTCAGACCGAGCACCTCTTGTACTCGGGATAGTTATTGCAGCAAACAATGCTCCATCTTTAGTGCTATCTCCGTTTGCAGGTTCTTTAGCAGACCGTATGTCGATGCGGAATATCTTGATGGTTGCGGCAATACTCATGGCGGTCTTTGCGGGAATCACCGCATTAGGAGTTGGGCATAGCGTGTTGGATTGGTGGCACGTAACCATCATTGGAGTATTCCAAGGAAGCGTCATGGTTTTCATTACACCTACCAGACGCGCAGTTATTGGGGGCCTGGTAGATCGCTCGCTTTTGCTAAATGCTACGGGTCTTCATACGATGTCTCAGAACACGAACCGTATGCTAATGCCCCTTGTTGCGGGGATTCTTTTTGCTCATGCTGGTCCTGAATGGGCGTATTTACTAATTGGGGTGTTGTACATTATTGCTTTATTTTTGCTATTTTTGGTGCCTGCTCAAGGCTCCTTCAGTTCCTCTATTAGAAATAGAGGAGGCTCGGCGTTGGAGGGATTCCGATACGTACGGCAACAACCAGTAATCAAAAATCTTTTACTGGTGGGATTGGTGATTACAGTATTCGGGCAGCCTTTCCAGCATCTTCTACCATTGGCACAAGAATTCCTCCAGATTGAGGCAGATGGCGTTGGTTTACTGTTTACATTTTTTGGGGCAGGTTCATTATTAGGCTCGACGATGTCAGCATCATTAGGTGATTTCCAGCGAAAAGGGCTATTGTTGATTGGGTTTTTTATGTTATTTGGGGCAGGGGTAATTGGCTTTGCTGCATCTAGCTGGTTTTGGCTATCTCTAGTATTAATGATTCCTATTGGAGTAGGTCAATCTGGTCGCACTGTTCTACATCTTGCTGCTCTTCAGGTTTATACGGAAGATGAAATGAGAGGCAGGATCCAAGCACTTAATGCAATGATGGGAGGATTGATCCCAATTGCGGTACTAGGAATCACTGCACTTGCAGAAATATTTAACGGCCGTGTGGCTTTATCTGCTACGGGTGGAGTAATTTTCATGTACGGGTGCTGGGAAATAATTTTTTCGAAGGCACTCAGAAATCTAAAGTGAATTTATACCTGTGAATAAGTTAGATTTTCTTGACACAAAGATATAGCAATCCTACGATTCAGGTATTCAGTTGCGTATCAGACATAAAGGGAGATTTCTATATGCCAGACGAAAATGTTCGCTCAGATAAATTAGGTGGTACTGCGAGGCGTCGTAACTCAAGTACAAGAGATGTTCGGGATGGCACAAATATAGAATATAAATACATCTCTGCTGATAATCATATCGATCTTGTTTGGTACCCTAAGGATATTATTCAATCTCGTATATCCTCCCAATTCAAAGAGAAAGCCCCAAAGGTAGTTGAGTCCGACAAAGGTACTGCCTGGGAGTGGGAGGGTGATATTCACGCTTTTGCTGCAGACGGTAAAGATTGGCCAAAATATGCAAAGCGCTTTGAACCAATCAGCGTAGAGGAAGGCAAATTACCTCCGGCGGATCCCGAAGTTCTCTTGCAGCATATGGACCTAGGCCAATTATATGCCGGTGTATTTTATGGCAATACTCGTAAATGGACGTTCAAGGACAAGAATTTAGAGAAAGAAGTTTACAAAGCGTTTAATGATTGGGCTGTGGAAATGTCCACTTACAATTCTGATCGTTTATTTGTACTTCCTTGGCTGCATGCTGCATTCCCGGAAACTTGCGTTGATGAGCTAATGCGTTTAGTTGATAAGGGAGTACGAGCCGTTGAACTTAGCCCAAATGACATGGGAGAAGATGTTTGGTCTCCTGTGTGGGAGCCCTTATGGTCTGCAGCAGAAGAGACTGGAACAATCATATGCACCCATATTGGTGATGCTGCAGGGACCCCATATCCTCCTAATGAATATGGCCAGTCACTAGCTCATTTTTCTCAGGTACCTTTTAACCCGGCCGGCAAGCATATTGCTCAGTTCGTATTTAGCGGAATGTTTGAGCGCCACCCTAATTTGCACGTGTCGATGGCAGAATGTCGAATTGGCTGGCTCCCATTTTTATTCCAATGGATGGAACGTTGCCATAATGATCGGATGCCAGATTCAATTAACCCGCTTAAAGAAAACCCATTACATTACATTAATAACAATATGAGCTTCACCTTTGAAGAAGACTATATTGGGGCAAAAATGATTCCAGACCCAGAGTTTCTGATTCGTGAAAGTGTTATCTGGGGTTGTGATTATCCTCATGAACAAGGCCAAACTTGGCCAGATGCAAGTCCTGCTATGGATCGCATGTTTACGGGGACAGATCCTGATTTGGTTCAAGATGTTGTATGGAATCGTGCACAGAAAATCTTTGGAATAAAAGGCCCAGGTAATAATTAATTATGGCGGAAAATCGATACAAGAAAGAAATTTTATTGTCAGACGAGCGTAATAGAAATGTTGCTGCAGTTGTTAGGTATGGGCCTCATTTATTTCTTTCAAGCTCTGATGGCCATAGAGATATTAACACCGAGAAAATTCAACCTGAATTGGACAATCAGCCTATACCCCAATGTAACAATGCTTATGGAAGGCAAGCATTAAGGCTGCAAAAAGCTGGATATGGGGGAGATTCTGCGGTTTGGATCGAAAATTTCACATCAGGTCAATATTGGCGATTAGAGCGTATGGCAACTTGGCCTGAGCATTTTGGGGAAGAAGGACATAAACTCGCAGTAAGTTTTGGCGCGCAGTGCAAGATGTCAGGAGTGAATATGCTGACGGCTGTAGTTCAAGCTGTTACTCCTGATTTGGAACGCGAGGTTTTTGTTCATCAACCGCATAGAGGGCGCGCATCTCGTATAACCCGGTGCGGTGATTTCACTTATGTAATTGGTGTTAGAGGCAGATCCAACCCGTTCACAGATGAAGAAGCTGAAGAAGAAGTTAGTAGTCAATTTGACACAGAACTGTTCTATACATATGAGTGGTTACGTTCTCATTTAGAAAAAGGAGGAGGTTCTCTAGACGACCTTATTAGGACTGATTGCGCTCTAAAAAGGATTGGAGATACAGGGAAATACCGAGAAGGCCTTAAGAACAGGTTCGATGGGAAAATTCACTTTACTGGGTATTCAGTAGGTACGCTTTTAGGTGGTAGAGGAGTCATGGAAATTGGTGGTTTAGCAGTCAATCCCGGAGGGACGAAAGAAATTGTATGGCTAGCAGAAGACCCTTCCCGAGCGCAGGCAGTTAAAGCCAATGGTTTGGTTTTTGCATCAGCAGCCTCAGGTTTGTCTGACGCAAAAACAGGAAACATAATTCAAGAATTATACGGAGATCCTGTAGCACAAACGCACCAAGCTTTCAGAAGATTGGATGCAGCGCTAAACAGATTTGATACGTCGGTAGAAAATACGCTTCGGTTAGATGTATTTCTTGATGATATTAATTTTGAGGATACGTTTATTGAATTGGCTAAACAATATTTTGGCGGAGATCCCCCAACGATGAATATTGTGGGAGTTGATCTTGAAAATAACGCAGAGATCGAAATCTCTTGCATCGCGGGGGCTTAAGTATGCCGTCAGACCAACCTGTCGCAACCGGTGTTAGCTCAGAAGAGATTGTTAGTAAATTAAAAAATTTGGGTGTGGATCATGTTATCTGCATTCCAGACTCGTATCAGAAAACTTTAATTGCTCGATTGACTGACGATCCAGATATCTCTTTTATGATTGCTTGCACAGAAGACGAAGCTATAGGGATTAATGCAGGGTTATATATCGGGGGTAAAAACCCTGTACTCGTTATACAAAATAACGGTATTTTTGCCTCTATCAATACTATTAAAGCTATCCCCCTAGACGCAAAAATCCCAACACTTATGTTTGTCGGGCAGTTTCAGCGAGACCCTATGCTGCCAATTGAGGAGAGTAAATCCAGAGCGGTTCGAATGGTAGAACCGACTTTGGAAACATGGGGTGTTCCCTATTATCGAATAGAGACACCTGAGGATATTGGCAATATAGAGCTTGGGTATAAGCTTGCGCACGATACCCTGGGACCCGTAGCAATCATCATAGGAGCACCCACAATATAGATGGAAAGACAAGAAGCAATTGATTTATTAGCAGAAGGAAGATCCGGAGCGATCGCAGTCGCAACGATGCAGTCCATCTACCCTTGGCATCAAGCTGAACAGGCAGAATATTTACATATTGATGCATCCCAATGTATGGGGAGCGCAGCTTCGATTGGCCTAGGTCTTGCTATGGCTCGTCCTGATAAGAGAGTAATGGTTTTAGACGGCGACGGTAGCCTTCTAATGCAACTCGGTTCTTTGGTGACTGTCGCTAGTCAACAGCCACGTAAATTTTTTCATTTTGTATTTGCTAACGGATTACACCAAAGCACTGGTAATCAAGACCTCCCTGGTATTGGGCAATTCGATTGGGTTGCTTTGGCCATTGCCTCAGGGTACGCAAACGCACTAAAGATTGAAACAGCAGACGAGCTTTTGGTGAAATTACCTTCAATATGGAACATGGAAGGACCTGTGTTGATTGAACTAAGTATTGAACGAGAGGCTCAAGACCCTCGCTGGGCTGGTGTTCCCATGGCTTCGCAATCGGCAATTCTAAAAGAGCAGTTGGCTGCTTTATGAAAACCAATCTCTGGCAATTATCTGCATTGGAATTGATTAATGCGTACAGGAAAAAAGAAATTTCACCGGTTGAAGTTGTAGTGGACGTTTTTGCACGTATTGAAAAATTTAATCCTTCGCTTAGTGCGTTCCTAGCACTTAATTATGATGATGCGATTGACTCTGCCAAAAATGCAGAGAGGTTATGGCTAAATTCTGAAGAAAATGGATTATTGTGTGGTGTTCCAATATCACTGAAAGACAGTATAGAACTGGGCGGTGTTCCTACAACCTATGGATCCAAGGCCTTTGAAAATAATGTTCAGCCGGACTCAGAGATAGCAATCAGAATTCGTAATCAGGGTGGAGTCATCATTGGAAAAACAAATCTGCCTGAGTTCGCTTTACATGGTGCTGTAGATAATCGGCTGAGCCCTGCCGGTAGGAACCCTTGGAATTTAGATCACACGTGCGGGGGCTCCAGCGGGGGAGCTGGGTCTCAAGTGGCTATAGGCTTAGGGCCTTTGGCCATAGGTACTGACTCTGGTGGCTCTGTTAGGATGCCCGCTTCGATTAATGGTATTTTTGCTATCAAACCTACATACCAACGTATTCCTTCTGTTCAGACATGGCGCGCAGCTCCTGGTAGATCTCATAACGGGCCGATGACTAGGACAGTTGGTGACAGTGCGCTAATTATGCAAGCTTTGGCTGGGTATGACCCGCGTGACCCAGAGTCAAATCTACGAAGCGTTGATGATTACTTTGAATATGCCATTGGAGACGTCAGTGGACTCAAAATCGCAGTAAGTTACGATTTTGGCCGAGGATTTTCTATGGATGCAGAGGCGTTGGAATTGGTAAGAGAGATTGCGCTCTTTTTTGAAAAACGCGGCTGTACCATAGTCCACGCAGATCCTCCGACAATTGAAGAACCTGAAGAATTAGAGCCTGGAATTTGGGCGTATTCAGGGGATCACTATGCTGCAGCTGAAGCTATGATTCCTAATTTTCTTGAGAAACATTTAGAGGATCTTAGTGAAGTAGCAAGGCCTGTATATGAAGCTGGACCTCACGCTAAAGCTTGGCAATATAGGAGAATCGTTCGGCGCAACAGAGCATACGGACTGAAAGTACAGGATTGGTTCAAAGACTTTGATTTCCTACTATCTCCTGAGATGGGCCCAGCGCAAAGGCTGGATTCCATGCGACTTCCTGACCGTACAAAGCCGCCGCAGAGTTTCAATACCCCATTTAATCATGCATATAATCCTGCAGCTTCAGTGCCGGCGGGATTTCATTCGAATGGATTACCATTAGGTGTCCAAATTGTAGGCAGGCTTGGTGATGATGTAGGGGTATTGCGTATGGCACATGCGATTGAATCGGAAAGATCATGGGTCAATATGTGGCCAGAGTTGGCAAAAAGCTAGATTCACATCTGTAAAAATTTGCTTTGCCATGAAATAAATTCTTTCGTATTGAGTGCTTCTGAAAACATTTCATCAACTGACTTGGAAGCAACCACATTCGGGTTACCATTTCGGCCTAACTGCGATTGATATTCATTATGAATTGCAGCGATAGATTGCGTGAATGCAGTATGACCACGTAAAACTATTTTCACTTCATATTTCGACAATGTCTCGTTGTCCAATTGTGATGGCGTATTACCTAAGATCAATGGCAGTCGACTGATAGTAGTAATTTGCTCTAGCTGGTCGATCGTTTTAATGCCTGTCAAAAAAATTGCATCTATATTCGTTTGTTGGTAATTTTTGACTCGCTCCATAGCATCTGAAATGCTTGTGACGTTTATTGCGTGAGACCTTCCGACAATGATTGTTTCAGGATCTTTTTTCCCTTGAACTGCGGCCTCAAGCTTCTTTACCATTTCGCCTAATGACAGTAAATTTTCACCCTGCTTGCTACCATAAATTGCAGGTAAAACTGTATCTTCAATGGTTATTGCAGATGCTCCTGCATTTTCTAATTCTCTTACAGTACGCATGACATTCAGTGCATTGCCATAGCCATTATCACCATCAACTATAAGACTGATGTCTGAGGCATTTGTTATACGGGATACCTGTCCAGCTAGCTCGGTCGAAGTAATTAAATTAAGATCTGGCGCACCCAGAATAACGGCACTTGCTACAGAACCTCCAAGAATTCCAATATCAAAGCCTAAATCAGATGCAATGCGTGACGATATTGGATCAAATACTGACGCAGGTTGTATGCAACTGTCACTTGCTAGATATTCGCGTAGTTTTTTTCTTTTCTCAGAATTATTCATAGAAGCCTCAACCATATATCAACGAATTTCTACTTAAATCTATACAATTTTTCAAGAGCCTGCTGATATTAAAACAATAGATTAAGGTATCCTTTGCTGATGCGTATAGTTCCTCCTGTTCGTGGTCTACCAAAATTATGGCCTTCAAAATTTTTCTATGGTTGGGCCATTGTCTATGCAAGTTTTTTGATATCTATTGCTCAAGTACCAATGTATGGCCCGGTTTTTTCTGTTTTTGTAAAGCCGATTGAAGATGAGCTAGGTTGGTCACGTTCAACTATCACTATTGCCTTCACTTTTGGAAGTATTGGTGGATCTTTGCTTTCGGCAGTCATAGGCAGTGTTTTAGATAAGTATGGTGCTCGAACAGTAACAGTTATTGCAGGTATTACAGTGGCTAGTGCTCTTTTTGGAATTGCAACGATGTCTGAACCATGGCATTTTTGGATTGCTTACGGCATTGCGAGATCTGCTGCCCTAGCCGGAGTTAGCTTAGGTACGTCTGTCGCTATAGCTAATTGGTTTATTAAAAATAGAGGACGGGCCACTGCTATTCGAGCAATGGGCCAGCGTGGAGGACAGGCTATAGTTCCTATTCTGATAATGCCGGTGCTGCTAATTCTCGGATGGAGGGAATCATTTGCAGTACTTGCTGTAATTGCACTACTTTTCATTACATTGCCTGCATTTTTTTTCATCCGGAGAAGACCTGAAGATTATGGAATGGTGCCTGATGGAATAAGGATAAATTCCGTAGATAAGAATGAATCAATTGACCATGAAATCTCATGGGATTTGAAGCAAGTGCGAAAGACTCGGACCCTATGGATGATAACGATTGGTATGTCTGCAGGTATTGCGGCTCAGATCGCAATTAATGTTCATGCGGTAGCTAATTTTCAGGATCAGGGAATGTCCGAAGGTCTTTCAATCACTATAGCCAGTATGTTTACAGGAGTCGCAGCAGTTTCAATGATGGGATGGGGGTTTTTGCTTGACCGTATACATGTTAGGCACGTAAGTATGATTTCGATGGCACTGTTCATTATCTCGATGTTTATTTTGCTATACGCAGAATCCTATGCTTTGGCAACGCTGTTTGCTATCACCTTCGGAGTAGCCACTGGGGGTTGGACGGTATCTCAGATGGTAATGATCCCTAATTATTTCGGAAGAATGCACGCTGGTTCAATTAAAGGTTTCATTTCTCCTGTTGAAGGCATAATTGGTATCAGCGGACCACTAATTGCTGCGTTTTTATTTGATCAATACGGTAGCTATGACTTAGCGTTTATGGGAGCAGCTGGGGCATTTTGCGTTGGGTTGATTACTTTTTATTTTGCAAAACCACTCGATCCGAGCAAAGCTGTTAGAGTGTGCCCCGATGAGCACAGATAAAATTCAAAAACTCCCTAGGCTTTGGCCATTCAAAAAAACATTTTATGGTTGGGGTATTGTAGCTGCTTCAGTACTGGTATCTGCGGCTCAGGTTCCAATGTACGGTCCTGTGCTTTCGGTTTTTGTTGTTCCATTAAATGAGGACATGGGCTGGACATTTACAGAGATATCGATTGCTTTTACTGCCGGTAGCTTGTTTGGCTCATTGGCGTCTGCAATTATTGGGCGTCAGCTTGATCGATACGGAGCAAGAGCTTCGGTAGTTGTTGCTGGAATGATAATGACTGGTTGCTTGATTGGACTAGCTTTAATGCAAGAGGTCTGGCAATTTTGGGGATTTTTCGGCCTAGGTAGAACTGCAGCACTTGCAGGTATTAATCTTGGTACTTCCGTAGCAGTAGGCAATTGGTTCATAAAAAAACGAGGAAGAGCAGTATCGTTCCTCGGCATTGGTTTACGGGCAGGCCAGGCTCTATACCCAATGGTAATTATTACTCCAATTATAGTCGTGTATTCATGGCGCCACGCTTATGCCTTTTTGGCTCTTACAACGATAGCTCTTATCGTGATACCTGGCTGGATTTTCTTGAGGAGACGGCCTGAAGATTTTGGATTAAAACCAGACGGACAAGACGACTCACCTTCATTAGGAAAATCTAATGACCAATCTACTGCTCAAGAAACTGAGCAATCCTTCACACTTTCAGAAGCCAGAAAAACATCTGCATTTTGGTTAATCACTGTGGCTACCATGACCGTAATTTTTGCCCAGACCGCAGTCAATCTTCATGCAGTTTCCAGTGTGATTGATAGAGGCGGGATAGACTCTTCGTTCGCAGGAGTATTTGTTTTTATAATAATGGGAACTGCCGCAGCATCCGCATATGGCTGGGGGGCTCTGATGGACAAAATCCACGTGCGCTGGGCAACGGTTATTGCAACTTTATTCACTGCTGCATCAATGGTCGTAATTACGCTTGCTACTAGCATCTGGCTTGCAATAGCTTTTGCAATTTTATTTGGACTAGGTACTGGTGGCTGGACAATTGCGCAGACTCTTCTATTTGCAAATTATTTTGGAAGACGACATTTAGGTGCGATTCGAGGCCTTTCACAAGTAATGGCAGGACCGGTTGGAGCTGCAGGACCATTGATGGCTGGGATAATCAGGGATCAGACTGAGAGCTACACACTTTCATTTGCTATATTTTTACTTGCCTTGTTGGTAGTTTTATTAGCATTATTATTGGCGAGGCCGCCGCAAAAAGCGTAAATTCTTTAGACAAAACCGCGAAGTTTCGCGGTTGCAGTAACTTTTTCTACAGCTATTTCAAATGCAGCTTCTCTGAATGTCAGGTCGCTATTTTTTACCTTTTTGGCAACAGTGTTATAGGCAGCTTTCATTCGTAATTTGAGCTCATTGTTGACCTCTTCTTCTTGCCAGCTGAATTGCTGCAAATTCTGAGTCCATTCAAAATAAGATACGGTTACCCCTCCGCCATTTACCAAAATATCAGGGAGAACAGTAATTCCCCTTTCGGCTAATAGCTTGTCGGCCTCTGGTGTAGTTGGATGATTTGCTGCTTCAAGAATGACTTTATGTGAAAGCGATTTTGCAACATTTTCTGTAATGACATTTTCAATGGCAGCTGGCACTAATATATCGGCTTCAATAGAAAAAATTTCATCTGGCGAGCATTGTTCCCCCCCAGTGAAACCTGCTACTGTTCCATTCCTTTTTGCATAATCCCAGAGGGCATTAATGTCGATGCCATCGTACGAGACAACTCCTCCTAGGTGATCGGCAACCGCAATTACTGGTATTCCATTGGCGTCCGCAAGAGCGGAAAACCATGAACCAACATTCCCAAATCCTTGGACTACAGTTCTTGCTTTTTTGGGATTGATTTTTAAGTCATTCAAAAATTCTTGAAGTACAAAAAGAGCGCCACGACCTGTTGCAGCATCTCTTCCTAAAGATCCACCGAGTTCAATTGGCTTTCCAGTAACAATAGCGGGGTTGTACCCGTTTGATTGTCCGTACTCATCCATAATCCAGGCCATGGTTTGCGAATTAGTGCCCAGATCAGGTGCTGGTATATCTCTGTGGGTTCCAAGTAAATGTTGGATACTTTTGGTGTATCTACGAGTGACTCGATTTAACTCCGCTGTGCTTAGCGAATTAGGGTCAATTTGCACGCCTCCCTTTGCTCCACCAAAAGGAATATTTAAGAGTGCAGTTTTCCATGTCATGAGGGAAGCTAAAGCCCGTACTTCGTCTTCGTCTGCATGAGGGTGAAATCGGATACCGCCTTTATAAGGCCCGCGAGCAGCATTATGCTGAACTCGGTACCCAATGAATACCTCAATATCCCCATTGTCCATACGAACAGGTAATGAAACTCGAAGTTCTCGCCAAGGCTCGCAGAACATCTGGCGAATGCCTGCCTGAATACCCAAGCTTTCGGCGGCTTTGTCGAAGGATAGCTTCACATCTTCTTGTGCACTTCTTTTTTCTAATTGAGGCATTATTTCTCCTATGCCTGAGCATAGCATTATTTGCAGTGCTCATTCCTTAACCCTTTCAGCGGTATTTTGTGCAAAATATCGCAACTTAGTTGATCTCTGGGTGGCTATGTGCTTAATTGTTGGTGAACTATGGCAAATCAGACAACAGATAATAAAGTAATTGGGCTTTCTCACGCCCCAATTTTCTTTTCATTCTTTACCTGGGGCTTCGGTACAGGAGCGCAAAATTTAGGAAGACCATTATTTGCATTTGCCGCCACTGGCAATATTTTCTTAGTTGGGATTTTACTTGCATCTAATGCGATACCTCGAACTTTTACTGGTCCTTTAACTGGCTTTTTATCAGATCGCTTCGGAAGAAAGCCTTTAGTAATTCTAGGGCCTACTATCCGAGGAATTTCTAATGTGGGCCAGTTCATGATTGGCCTTGACGATTTTTGGTTATTTTTTGCATTAGAACTATTTGGACAAGCTGGCGTTGCAATGTGGAATACCAGCTCGAACGTGCTCTTATCAGACGTTACAAGAACAGAAAGTAGAGCTAGGGTTTTGGCAGCTAGGCAAATGTCTACTCGTTTAGGGTTTGTCGCCGGTCCCGCTGTTGGTGGTGTCTTAGCGGCCGTATTTGGATTGCAATCAGTATTTTTACTTAATGGATTGAGCAAAATTGTTATTGTTCTAGTTGTATTTTTTGGTGTTAAAGAAACACGTCCTACCCGAGTGGAAACTTCTCCGGAAAAGCCTGCAAGGAGAAGGCTATCCTTCTATCCATTTAAGGATCGTACGTTTGCTGTTTTAGCTATTGCCACCGCTGCCTTTGCCATGAGTAACGCTGGAATTATGCAGACTCTTGTACCGGTATATGCGATTGACATGATTAAAGTAGACGAGGCGGCTGTGGGATTTTTAATTAGTGTTGCATCAACTGTCACGTTTTTGTTCGCATATCCTAATGGGATTATTGCTGATAGATATGGTAGAAAACGCTCTTTGGTTCCTGGCTTACTTTTGCTTGCATTAGCTTCTTTTGTACTTGTTGGATGGGATTTTTACACCGCTTTACTGGTTGCTGTTGGAATAAAAGGACTAGGAGAAGCTATGTCATTAGGAACTACTCAGACGTATGCAATGGACTTAGCACCTGATCATGCCAGAGGAGCTTATATAGGGTTTTGGACATTTTCACAGGCTTTAGGTGCTACTTTAGGGCCTATCCTTATGGCTGGCTTGTATTATCTTATTTCCCCAGGAGCTGCATTTATGACTATGGCTATCATTCTTATACTAGCGGCCGTACTTCTTGCGCTTTTTGGCCGCGAAACTGGAGGAAGGGCAAGAATAAAAAATGCACCGGACTAGACGATTTTTGCTTCCTGTTCTGGTTGACCCTAGAGTTGTAACAACGCATTATCAGAATAGACTTTTGGTATTGTAATTTTATTGATAACACACAATTCAAGTTATACGTACGTTGATCAGCAGTCAGTCCTTGATGAAGCTGTTACTTTCATGTCCTCATCCGCCTTTATCGGCGTGGATACTGAAGCCGATAGTCGGCATAGATATCCAGAAAAAGTTTGCTTGCTACAGATATCGAATGGTGACAATACCTACGTTATTGATACGTTAGCGCCTTTGGATTACAGGGCAATCACTACTCTTTTTTCCTCAAATAGAACCCAAAAAATATTACATGGTGGTGACTTTGATATTCGGGGTTTAAACAGGGACTTTGGCACTGAATTCGTTAATTGTTTTGATACTTCTATTGCAGCTCGTTTCGCGAATCATGAAAGAATAGGATTGGCTTCTCTACTTGAGAATATTCTGGGAGTCTCAATTCCGAAAGATGAACGACTGCAAAAAGCTGACTGGTCGCGACGCCCTTTAAGCCCAGAGGCACTAGACTACGCTGCGGGTGATGTCATTTTTCTACCGCGATTGATGCAGGACTTACATAAGCAATTGGCTACTTTAGGTCGCGAATCATGGGTAGCTGAAGAGTGTGAAAGGATTTCGAAAGTCAGCTACATAGAGAAGGATAAAGATTTAGCGTTTTTGTCAGTAAAGGGTACTCGAGAACTTGATGGAAAAGGATTAGCTATTTTGAAGTTGCTTTATGATTTTCGTGAGTCACAGGCAATAAAATTGAATAGACCGCCAGGCTTTGTCCTATCTGCAGAGGTATTGGCGTTTATTTCTGCTAATCCTGAGGTAGAACTTGATGAGGTTCCCGGTTTGGGTCATGCGGGAGTAAGAAGGTTTGGTAAGCAGATTCGCGAAGCTGTTAGTAACGGATTAATTTCAGAGCCAATCATTCGCCCTAAGCCGAAAATTCCACCCCTGCCTCGACCGACTAAAGCGCAGTCCTCTCGATTAACAATTTTGAAACAATGGCGCTTAGGCAAGGGTACTGAATTATCGATGGATCCGTCCTTGCTTTGGCCTATGAAAAGCCTTGAGCGAATTGCACGTGATCCTAACTCATTAGATAAGGAATTTACTGCTAAAGAAATTAGGAGATGGCAGCTATTAGAATTCTCAGATTCTTTACGCAAGCTTGTTTCTAGCTTAGCCTGATTAGTGCAAACCTCTGGTATCCTTCAACAATAAGACTTTGGAGAGACTATGACTGATTCACTAGGACGCCACGCTGTAGGAGTACCTACCCCTAGAGTTGACGGAATTGAAAAAACAACTGGCCGCGCAATTTATACCGCAGACATAAAGATGGACGGAGTACTTTTTGCAAAGACGCTTCGGAGTCCGTTTCCACATGCCAAAATTATTTCCATTGATATCTCTGCAGCACAGCAATTACCTGGTGTTTATGCGGTAGTTACTGGAGAAAATATATACCAGGGTGCACGACACGGACGTGCAGTGGTTGACGTTCCTGTTATAGCTCAAGGTCGCGTAAGGTTCATAGGAGAGCAGATTGCAGCAGTCGCTGCTGATGACGAAGAAACCGCACAAAAAGCCATAGAATTAATAAATGTTGAATACGAGGAGATTCCTGCAGTACTTGATATGGATGAAGCTATTGCTCAGGGTGCACCGTTGGTCCACGAAGATATGTTTGAAATAACTGGTTACCCTAAAGAAATCACTGAACCTAATAACATTTATACAGTTTTTGAATGGTCTAAAGGGGACATAGATGCCGGTATGTCCGAGGCTGATGTAATTGTGGAAAATACTTTTACAACTCCACGCCAGCATCAGGGCTATATTGAACCTCATTCTTGTTTGGTGGTTGCAGATAAATCGGGAAGAGTTGATGTTTGGGCTGGTAACAAATCTCCCCATCCTGGGAAGAAAATGGTTGCAATAGCTATTGGAGCCGAACCTGAGGAAGTAGTTTTCAACCCCGTTACTATTGGTGGGGATTTTGGTGGTAAAGGTTCTGCGATGAATATCCCTATTGCATGGATGCTCTCTACGTTAACAGGCAGGCCTATAAAAGCAGTATTTGATTATTCAGAAGATCTAACATCGGCTAACCCGAGACATGCTTCAAGAGTGACAATGCGGACAGGTGCCAAAAAAGACGGCACAATAGTTGCGCACGAAGCTTTAGTTGAATATGACAGCGGTGCATATGCTGGATTTAAGCCAGGTGGTCACCTGCAAGGAGCAAGCGCTGCTGCTGGCCCGTACAAAATTGCCAATACTAAAATAATTGAGCATCAAATCTACACCAATAATGTTCCATGTGGCTTCATGAGAGGACCTGGTGAACCGCAAGCAATGTTCGCGGTAGAGTCACAGATGGACTGCCTCGCTGAAAAATTAGGAATGAATCCAGTTGATTTTCGTCGCAAAAATTTAATTAACCAAGGTGATGAAGACTCACTTGGAACCGTTTTTGAAGGGGTAAGATCAATCGAGACATTTGAGTCTGCTCTTCGAGTTTCTAATTTTACGGATCCTTTGCCTTCTGACGATCGATTTGCATATGGACGAGGAGTAGCAATTGGAGAGCGTGTACAGGCTGGGGGCGAAACGCATGCCGGTGTTACTATGAAGGCTGATGGTTCAGTCACAGTTCATACTTCTGTATTCGAGCAAGGTACTGGTTCTTATACAATTATGCAGCAGATTGTTGCAGACGAATTACGACTCCCTATTGAAAAAGTTGAAGTGGCCGTCTGGGATACCGCTAGTACTTCATTCGATTCAGGAATTGGCGGGGCTCGTGTCACCAGAATGGGCAGTGCTGCAGTATGGAACGCGGCTCAAGCAGCTAAGCAAGAATTATATAAATTGGCCTCGGATATCCTTGGATGGCCTGAAGACGCCATGGAAATTCAAGGTTCTCAGCTAAAACGAACTGACACCGAAGAAGAAATAGAATGGGCAACAATAGCAACTAGAACAGGCTCTCCGATTATAGGATTAGGTGATGTTCAGGACTCTGCCAAAAATCCTTACACATCTTTCACAGTTCAGGTTGCCGAAGTTTCAGTAGATAAAGAGAGCGGACAAGTTAAACTTCTATCCGTTACAACTGCACACGATACCGGCACAATACTGAACCCTATTGGTCACCAAGGTCAAATTAATGGCGGGCTTGTGCAGGGCATTGGATTTGGATTACAAGAAGAATTAACCGTAGAAGACGGTAGGGTTACAACTGCCTCTTTTGCTGACTATAAAATGCCTACTATCGCTGACATTCCCGAGCTGCGAACCGTTCTTCTTGAAGAAGGCCCTGGTGGAGGTTGGGGGCCTTATCAAGTCAAAGGCATTGGGGAGCAATCCAATTCTCAAACTGCACCCGCCATTGCGAATGCTGTGGCTGATGCGGTTGGGGTTAGGGTTCGAGACTTACCTGTAACTGCAGAAAAAGTCTATAAGGCCCTTAATTCTTAGTGAGTTTGAAAAACCAAAAGCGAATTCCGGATCAATCAACAGTACACCGAGCGCAACCATTTGCTTCTTTAGGGTACGAAAAATACCGAAGGCTTTGGACAGGAACGTTTTTTACCTTTGCAGCAGGACAGATGACTTTAGTCGCCAAGCCCTGGTTAGCTTATGAAATTACTGGATCCGCATTTTGGCTTGGTGTAGTTGCCCTTAGCCAAGGTTTGCCGATGCTTTTTATGGCTCCGTTAGGTGGAGTTGCAGCTGATCGGTTTCCAAAGCGCACTGTATTACTTCTGTCGCAAACTGCTTTGATGCTAATGGCTGCAATAATAGCTGTTGTTCTATATCTTGATCTTATAGAGGTGTGGCATTTAATTTTGCTAAGCCTAGTCCACGGGACTGCAATGCCGTTCAATATGCCCGTTAGGCAGTCCTATATACCTATTCTCCTGCCCAAAAAATTGATTTCCAATGGCGTTGCACTACATGCTTCTGGGAGAAATATGAATCAAACCATTGCCCCTAGCTTGGTCGGGGTGCTCTTAGGGATTGATCCATTAGTTGCGTTTCTTGCTATCGTAGTTTTGCATGCTCTGTCTATGCTTGTTTCATTCGGATTTCCATTAGCACAATCTTCTAATCGCGGAAATATTGGATTAATAGGTGATTTAAAATACGGGTTTAATTACGTTTGGTCTGACAAATTCCTGAGATTATTGTTTGCAACGCTATTACTATTTTTAGTATTTGGTATGCCTTATATGCATTTGTTACCTGTCTTTCAGGAAATTCTTGAAGTAGGGCCAGAATTACTAGGGTTTATGTATGGCGCTATGGGCTTGGGGGGGTTTTTTGGTTCTATAACAGTTGCATCATTTCGCCGATTTTCTACTCGGACACCCCAGCTTATATTTGGAGCTTTATTCAGCCTGTCTTTAATCGGATTCGCTTTATCCCCGCTGTACTCTTTGTCATTGTTTCTTCTTTTTTTCTCTGGTTATTTTCATACTGGATACACAACGATTAATCAAACATTGATACTTACGCGTTCAGATCCTTCCGTCCATGGCAGAGTAATAAGCATGAATATGATGTTGAGATCTTCAATCACAATTGTTGTATTACCAATGGGATTTTTGGTAGATCAATTTGGCGGACCTAGTACTTTAGCTACTTCAGGTACGGTATTACTATTTTGCTTCGCAGGCATTTTGTTGTTTACCCGTAAAAATAGCGAAGATTAATTCTGAGGGCATTTGTGCATTAAGCGCTAGTGGAATTCAAGTACCTTTTGTAGACTGAAGTAGATCTGATTAGGAGAAATAATGGACGATCAATTACGAGGCCGTGTAGAGGCTGCTCTAAAAAAAACAAATAGCCAATATGTTGAGGTTCATATTGAAGAGGCTAGCTCTTCAGGTATTCGCTATAGAGGTAAAGATTTAGAAGAAATAGGGCGTGGTAGTGCTTTAGGTGGCAATGTTCGGGCACTAGCAGGCGGAGGCTGGGGGTTTTCATCTTTCAATGACATTAACGATCTAGAATCAAAAATTGACCAAGCTATACAGCAGGCAAGGGTTATAGGCGGCGAAAAAATTGATTTGGCTGAAATCCCTACCGTGGTAGACCACGTGCCCCCAGTGATAGGGAATGACCCTTCAGGTTTTACTCTTTCAGATAAAAAAGATGTGCTTGATCAATACGCTGAAATAATGATGAGAAATCCTGGCATCCAATCTTCCTCAATTGGCTATTCGGATGCTCGTAGAAGAATGGTTTTTGCAAATTCCGAAGGGTCTTATATTGATCAGGAACGTGTTGATGTAAATATGAGGCTTAATGCCCAGGCACGTAATGGTTCCGATGTTCAACAGTATGGAATTAGCCTTGGCAGTTTGGGTGATTTTGGATTTGTAATGAACCTGCAAGAAGAGGCCGAGGAAGTTGCTGAAAAAGCAGTTGCCTTGCTAAACGCTCCGGAGGTAAATGGAGGGGAGTACACAGTAATTTTAGACCCAATCCTCGCAGGCGTATTTATACATGAAGCATTTGGGCATCTTTCAGAGGCAGATCATATTTACGCAGAACCACGCCTGCAGGAATTAATGAAGCCGGGAAAACGATTTGGCGGCGTTCACCTGAATGTTAAAGACGGAGCTACTGTTCCTAGTCCAACTTTACGTGGGTCTTATGCGTACGATGACGAGGGAGTGCAGGGGCAAGAGACTGACCTGATTAAGGAAGGAATCTTGGTCGGTCGGTTACATTCTAGAGAAACAGCTGCAAAACTTGGAGAAAGACCGACTGGTAATGCGAGAGCATTGAATTACCGCTTTGCCCCTATTGTTCGTATGACTAACACGTTCATAGTACCAGGTGAATCTACCGTCTCTGATTTATTTTCAGGTGTAAAAGATGGCTTATATGTCAAAAACTGGTATGGCGGAATGACCTCAATGGAAATGTTTACCTTCTCTGCAGGTGAAACGTATCGAGTCCGTAATGGTGAAATTGCGGAACTATGTCGTCCTGTAATGCTCTCGGGTAATGTTTTTACTACTCTTCATAATATTGATGGAATTGCGCATGATTTACTCATGAACGAGGGTGGAGGATGCGGTAAAGGAGGGCAAAGCCCTTTGCCTGTCTCGAATGGAAGCCCTCATATACGAATCCAAAACTGTTTGATTGGGGGTGTCTAATTATTGTGCATTCAAAAGACGCCTTTGCTAAAGCTGAGGAAGTATTAGCACTATCGCAAAATGTTGCCGACCAGGCAGAAGTGTTCTGCGTGGAAGCATCATCAACGCCAGTCTATTTTGAGGCAAATGCTATCAAAGGAGTTGATGCTAATGATGCTGCTGGGATTGCGCTAAGGATAATTAAAAACGGACGAATAGGCTTCAGTTCTACCTCTAATCTAGACGACATTGCTGGATTGGTAGAGGCCGCATTGGAAACAGCACCTTTCGGAGCAGAAGCACAATTTAATTTTCCGGAACGTCAGAATTATCCTGACGTTAGTGGGTATGACAATACGGTAGAGCAAACAACTTTAGAAGAGATGGTTGCATTGGGTGAGAACGCGATTGCAAACTTACGTTCGCTATCAGATGAGGTGCAAGTCGAAGGTAGTGTTTCCAAGTCATCTTCAACTATTACTCTAATTAATAGTAATGGGGCTCAGATTCAATACCCTAGAACGCGGTTTGGGCTAGGTTTTGAAGGGACAGTCATTAGAGGTGAAGATATGCTCTTTACTTTCGATGGACAAAGTAGCGTTTCCCCTTTAATGGATTCTTCTTTTGTAGTGAATTCAATTGAACGGCAACTGCGCTGGGCTGCAAGAACTGCAACCGTGGGTAATGAATCTTTGCCCGTGATATTACTTCCTACCGCAGTATCCAGCATTCTATTGTCTCCTTTACTAGCAGGGTTAAATGGGAAATCAGTTTTATTGGGAACATCTCCACTGATTGGGAAATTAGGTGAGAAAATCTTAGATAGCAGATTTAACTTAGTGGATGATCCGACTCTTCCGTTCGTACCGGGTAGCAGACCTTGTGACGATGAAGGCGTGATTTCAAAGAAATTACCATTAATTGAAGATGGTATTGCTCAGGCTTTTTTTTATGATCTACAAACTGCAGGCAAGGCAGGCACCATCAGCACTGGTTCAGGTGAACGTGGCTTAGGGTCATTACCGTCGCCTTCAACAGGAGTATTGCAAGTAGGCCCTGGCAACACTGGCTTGGACGAGATGATCGCTTCTTTAGACGAAGGATTAATAATCGAGCGTTTGTTAGGCGCAGGGCAAGGCAATGTTTTGGGTGGGGATTTCAATGCTAATGTGTTGCTTGGATATAAAATTGAACATGGTGAAATCGTAGGTCGCGTCAAAGATACAATGGTTTCTGGCAACACATATAAAGTGCTTAATCAGCTGATTGAGATTGGTAGTGATAGTAGATGGCTTGGCGGCGGTTTATATACACCTTCGATTATGATTGAAGGCGTATCGATCTCTAGTAAGGGTTGAAATGGATTTTGAATCGCTAGCAAAGGATCTATCCAATGAGCAATTAGATTTAACTCCGGGCATGCTGGGGCAGTTGAGCGGCTTATCACGTGAAGAAAATGAACAAATAGCTGAAGTTTTTGCAGATATACCTGCCCTTAGGCGGCGGAAGATATTAACGTCATTAGTGGCAATGTCTGACGATAATATTGAGCTAGATTTCCTTGGAGTTTTTTGCTCATCACTAGCCGACAGTGAACCCGATATACGGATACTTGCGGCTTCTGGCCTATGGGAAACCACTGATCGTAATGCTATTGCTCCTTTAATTAACACATTAGAAGCAGATCAATCTTTGGATGTTCGTGCAGCAGCAGCAATTGCTCTAGCGCATTTTGTCGAACTTTACGTAGCTGGGAAGTTGATAGCGAGGGACGGCAACAAACTCTGTGAATCCCTCAATTGTATTTTAGAAGACCAAAATATTGATTTGGCTGTCAGGCGAAGAGCACTAGAGGCGTTAGCGGCGACTAATACGAATTCTATAAATAACTGGATTCATTGGGCTTACGCAAATGAAAGCTTAGACATGAAACAAAGTGCCTTGTATTCAATGGGCAGGACATGCGATTCACGATGGATGCCTGTAATTTTGGATGAACTTGAAAATGAAGAGCCTGCTATAAGATATGAGGCTGCTAATGCTGCGCGCGAAATTGCAGACCCAGAAGCCCTGCCTGTTTTGCACGATGCGGTGAGTGATTCTGACTCACAGGTAGCGATCGCTGCTGTGCACGCTATTGGTGGTATTGGAGGTGTAAACGCTAAGAAGCTTTTACACAATTACATAGAAAACGGCGATGCTCCAATCAGCGAGGCAGCAGAGCAGGCATTGAAAGAACTTGAGTCAGACGAATCTGATTTTTCAATGCTAAACACCCATGAGGATTACATTGATGAAGTCTGAGCCTATTGAAGCAGTGTCGGCGGGAGGCATAGTTTACCGTATTGCACCTAGCGAATGGCAGTTTGCAGTATGCCATCGTTACTCATCAAATTTATGGGCATTGCCTAAAGGTACTCCACATGAAGGCGAGTCAATAGCCGAAACTGCCTTGAGGGAAGTTTCGGAAGAAACGGGCCTTGAAATAGAGATTGAATCGGATTTAGGGTTTATTGAGTATTTTTTTGAAAAATCTGACCGTATGTTCCATAAACGAGTGTACTTTTTCCTCATGAAAGCTACCGGTGGGTCTACCGATTACCATGATGATGAATTTGATGAAATTCATTGGCTAGGGAAGGGGAAATTCCCTGAAATGCTAACTCATGTATCTGAGCAAGAGATCGCTACTAAAGCAGTATCTGCACTATTGTTGAGGAATGATAATGAATGACATTATTGCTAAAGGCGAAAAGGTATTAATCCGCGAAAAACGCTATGAAGATGGAGAAAATGACCATAACTGGAGGGCAAATCCAGAGCTTGCGGAATTGGATGCAGCCATGCCTATTCGTCAGTCGCTAAAAGATTTTTTACGAGATTATGAAAATGAACTCAAATTTCCTACACCTTGGGTTCATCGATATGGGATTGATACTCTAGAAGGAGAGCACATTGGCAACTGCATGATCTACGATATCGATACGATAGGTGGTCAATGTGAGATTGGCATCTTGGTGGGTAATCGAAATTACTGGGGATCTGGTTACGGGAGAGAGGCAGTGGGATTACTTATTAATGAGTGCTTCAAGATGGACAATATGAAACGCCTCTATCTGCACACGCTTGCATGGAATGCGAGAGCTCGACGGGCTTTTGCAGGTTGTGGCTTTAGAGAGGTTGAACCAGTTCGCCGTGCAGGCAGGGATTTTATATTAATGGAAATCTTACGAGAAAACTGGCTCAAGGCTAGGAATTAGATCCCTTTGACGGCAGTATCACTGTCGCCTCGCCTGTAGTTGTCTTCCTTCCGTCATCTCGCTCAATCCAGATGTCACAGCTAACAGTTGCTGTTTCTTTGTTAATTGAGGTAACAACACCTTTGCATGAGAGTAAGTCTCCTGGGCCATCCATATCGCGGTAGCGGACAGAAAGAGATTTTAAATTACCTTCGGCGCCTACCCAATCGGTCATTAACTGTCCAAGGAATGCACTTTTAAGAGCTCCGTGAATGATCACTCCTGGAAGATCTTGCTTTGTTGCGAACTCTTGATCGTAGTGTATTTCATAAAAATCACCAGATGCTCCTGCGTACATTACCAATTGACGGGTTGTCGCAGATTTAGTCAGAGGCGGTATTTCATCACCGACCGAAATGTCTTCTAAGAACGGTATGTTATTCATACTGCTGGCATCCTAATTAAGGTATTACGTTGTGATGCAACAAACTCATTATTTTGATTAATGTAGTCCGTGATGTAAATAATGATTAGCATGGGTCCCATGCGACCTTCTCGTTCAGTCATTGATTCTATTTTAGACTTGTAAGTAATTACGTCCCCCGAGCGAATTACGGTACCGTAGGACCAATCACTTCCACCATCAATCACTCTTGGAACACTTTCCTGATTGGGAATATCGGGAATCGCCCTTCCTACTGACCTAAGGAAGGTAGGCGGAGCGATATCAGGGAAAGAAAAATTCTCATCACCAATAGCTGCTGCAAATCGTTCAATTGCTCCTCGTTCAACTAATGCTTGCTCAGGCTCACTGTAAATTCCGATGGCCGCATTCATTTTTTCTGTTATAAGGGACATGGATTAAACCTTTAAGTAAAATATATTTTGGAATTTTCTCTAAGCCTAGCCTACTATATATGGAAGAGAATTTTATTTAAATAATTGGTATAATTACCTTCCTACGAACGACACTGATCGATAATACGCAGGAGTGTAGCTCAGCTGGCAGAGCATCGGTCTCCAAAACCGAGGGCCGAGGGTTCGAATCCTTCCACTCCTGCCAGTCGTTTTACGAGGTAAAAAAGGCTCCAAGTAAGAAATATCTGAAGCCTTAATTTTTGAAATGGCCACAGAAAGGAGTATAGATGTTTATTTTATGTATTTTTCTACCACCGTTAGCGGCCCTAATATCAGGTGGTTTCTGGTCTTTCGTATTTAATACAATATTAACGCTATGTTTTTATGTTCCTGGTGTAATCCACGCATTTATTGTCGTAAACAACTCTAAAGCGGAAAAAAGAAATCAAAAGGTTGTAGATGCGATAAATAATAAAAAGTGAATCAAGTTCCCTTGAAATATCACTAAATTTATGGAATCAATAATCTTTTAGTTTAAGGGAGGAACTATAGCTGATTTTATGGTCACGAAATCAGCTCAGGCTCTTCCTTCATCAATCCTTCGAACTGGTCATTTACCGGCAATTTGTTTCAGCACAGGCAGCAGGTATTTGCGGAATTCTTCCGGATTTTCAGACATGGGAAAATGGCCCATACTTTTCATGACATTAAAGGACGTGGCGTTGATTTCCTTTGCTAGTTCACCACTGAGTTCTGGAGTGGCGGAGGTGTCATATTCGCCAGTCAGAAGGTGGACGGGGCACTCAGCGGTATCGATGCCACGCGCGACGCCGTTACGCATATCTCCGTCGGTGAAGTAGTAATTCAGATCCCCCATGAAAACCCCGGGGCCACCTTGCATGTAATGCCA
>Ga0114933_10000064_pt1 | contig 125748 bp, 122 predicted proteins | sample 4SBtaG_FD_89691 | JGI IMG/M metagenome (GOLD analysis project Ga0114933, IMG submission 89691) | Deep subsurface microbial communities from Kolumbo volcano to uncover new lineages of life (NeLLi) - 4SBTROV12_W25 metaG | ecosystem: Environmental > Aquatic > Marine > Volcanic | place: Kolumbo...
TATCAAGAAAGAACTAGACCCTGGATATATCCTAATATATGGAAATGAAGGTGATATGGCTCATAATGATGTAATGAGATCCATTGAACTAATAGGTGAAAAAGTAATACCTGCGGTCAAAAATTTCTAGATTATTTTAGAAAAGGAGCTACAAATCAGTAGCTCCTTTTCATTTAATTATTCCATCATTCCTGAACTCAATCCTCTGAGTCTCAGTAAAACCATATTCTTCTAGAATTTCCTCAGTATGCTCCCCTAATCCACCCAAGTTATGTTTTATCGCAAGATGACTTTCACTAAATCTTGCAAGCCCTCCGGTCATTCTAATTTTCCCTTGTTCTTTGTGATTTACATCAATTAGGAATCCATTTTCTATCAATTTGTCATCAGAAAATAATTCTTCTTTAAATCTTATTGAACCCGCAGGGATATTATTAGAGAACAATATACTCAGCCAGTCATCTGTATTTCGACTGCTAAATTTAGACTCTGCTAATTCTACCAATCGATTTCCAAATTCCATACTTCGTTCAGCTCTAGGATCATAGTCGATTTCAAATCTTATATCTTCTAAATCCAACACCTGTAGTAATTTTTCCCTCAGAGGGTCATTAAGGCAAGCAACAGCCAATGCGCCATCAGATGTTAAAAAAGTACGGTAATATATATTGCCTGGTGCTACATCCTGTCTGGATTCATAAAAATCTCTTATTTCTTTATGACTCAACTTAGCTTTCCTAAGATTTCTCACGTCATCTACAAACTCTAAGTTCCGAGACTTATCCAAGGATTCTACCTCTACTAGCCTCATACCCATCAATTGAAAAGCGCATGATAGTAAATTTGTCTCGATTTTCTGACCTAATCCAGTTTTTTCTCGGTAATACAATGCCGCGCATATAGAAGCCACCAGATTCAAACCCGATGTAGTATCTATCAAAGGTGTAGACCAAATCTGTTCTGGTCTTCCAGAATCATCAATTCGACTCTCAGTTCCTATAAGTCCGCAAACTGCTTGAATAACCAGATCATATCCTGACACATACCCATCTCCTGCATAAGAGCCATAAGCAGTATTTTCACAATAAATGATTCTTGGGTTTATATTAGCCAACTGCTCATAACCGATTCCAAGACTGTCGGCAACGTTTGGAGATGAATTTACAATAACCACATCAGAATCTGTAACAAGTTTTTGAGTTATCTGTCTTGCTTCAGGATGCTTCAAATTTAAAGTCATATTCCTTTTGCCTCGGTTATATGCCATGAAAGGCCTGCTTTCTGACTCTGAAATCTTGTACATATAGCGCCAAGAATCCCCCCAAGGTGGCTCTATCTTAATTACTGATGCTCCGTAATCAGATAAGATCATCCCTGCAAGGGGACCAGAAATAACTTCTGTAAACTCTAGTACGGATATTCCTTCTAGCGGGCCCGGCATATAATCACCTGCTCATTTATCATTAAATATACCCAATATATACGAAGGTGTCTTTCAATAACACTATAGTAGATTCGTATATAGAACTATTTCTGGTAGAATAATGTATCGTCGGGGCGTGGCGCAGCCCGGTAGCGCACCTGCATGGGGTGTAGGGGGTCGCCAGTTCGAATCTGGCCGCCCCGACCATTAAAAGTAGGATAATATGAAACAACCAAACACACAATTTATACATTCTGATAGGTACCGAGGGTCGGTAAACTTTACACTAATATTCGCTTTGTTCGTGATAGCATATGGCCTATTAAAAGGGGAAGAGGGGCAAGCACTTGTCATAGTTGGAGCCTTAGTAGCGGTGTATGTATGGTTTACCAGACCGCGAGAAATTGAAATATACGAAGACTGCATTCTAATACGCTATGGCAAACCCAGAGTAAGAATCATACCTTTTGAAAATATCGAAAGGGTAGACCCATTGCATCTCCAAGTACCGGACAGGTGGAGGATCCATCTTTACAGAGGACGCAGGATTGTATTACTAACTAGAGAACCCGATCTATTTGTAGAAAAATTGGAAGAAGCACGAGAAACATATGCTTCAAAACAATAAATTAATAAAAAGAAGGTTACTATGAGCTGGGAACAAACAATCGTAGATTCATTAAAAAAAGCGGATATATCACTGATTTCATATGTGCCTGACCATTCCATAGGTAAAGTGGCAAGTATCATTGAAAAAGATGATTTTTTTCAATTAATCCCAGCTACTAGAGAAGAAGAAGCGATAGGTATTGCTGTCGGAGGATATGCTGTAGGTAAAAAAGCAGCAGTATTCATGCAGACGAGTGGTTTTGGTAACAGTGTTAATGCAATTGCCACACTGTGCGTCCCAGCACGAGCGCCTATCCCTATGTTTATCAACATGCGCGGTGGACCCGGAGAATTCAACATCTCACAAGTAGCAATGGGTAAAATTACTAATCCAATCATGGATATGCTAGGAATTGTGAACTACACCATAAATGACGAATTCAAAATGGACCAACTAATAGACGGAGCATTAAAACTATGCTTCGCTAATCGTCAACCTGTTGGCATATGCCTAACTTCTTTGTTACATGGAGGTAAAAGTGTTTAGATTTGACGCCACCAAACTCATTCTTTCGAAATTAGACAATCAACCTATAGTTGCAAATTTGGGACCTACAAGTGATGAACTATGGCACGCAGAACATAGAGACAGGAATTTTTACACCTATGGCAATATGGGATTATGCTCGTCCATAGCCCTCGGTATGTCTTTATCTTCAGATGAAAAAATAATATCTCTAGATGGAGATGGATCACTCCTAATGAATTTAGGTACGTTAGCAACCATTAACAGAGAAAATCCTAAAAACTTAATTGTGCTTGTATATGATAATGAAATGTGGGGGCAAACAGGTAGACAGGCGACCCATACATCGACAGGAACAGAACTAGTTGAGGTAGCGCAAGGCTGCGGTATTGAAAAAACTGAACTAGTAGATGATCTAGAATCTTTGTCAGAAGTATTTGATAAAGCACTATCCGAAGATGGCCCTTGGTTCATAGTAGCTAAGATAGAAGAGACAGATTATCTTCCGGTCCCTACTCCCGAACCAGAGTTCACTCTATATAGATTCAGAAACTCCTTCTTGTAAAAAGGTCCTAGGCAATTGCCTAGGACCTTTAACACTCTAGCTACTTATTTAGCCTTTACTTAAGATACTTATTAAACCAACCTAATGTTCGGTCTAACGCATCTTTCGCAGCAGCTTCATCATAGCTATCTCGTTCGTCACAGTTGAACCCATGACCTGCGCCAGGATAAATCTTGAAATCGTAAGTTTTACCATTTCGTTTTAAAGATTCTTCCATTTCAGCTACATGCTCTGGAGAAGGCCTAGTATCAGTCTCTCCAAAGTTTCCCATCACAGGAATTTCAATGTTTTCAGTAAGCGAAAGCGGATTAATTCCGTCTGGGAATGTTTCATTAACTCCGCCTCCATAATACACGGATGCGGCGCTTAGTCCCGGGCAGCTTGTTGCAGCCAGATACGTAACCCTACCTCCCAAGCAATACCCTACTATCCCAATCTTTTGTCCATGAGTCCTAGGATACATATTCTGAAGATAATCAATTGTTTGATTGATATCATCAATTATTTCTTGTCCCTGCATGTTCCCCATATAAGTAGGAACTGATGGATCGCCATATGGAATTTTTGGATTTGGGCTCTGTCTATGGAAGATAGCAGGGGATACTGCTACAAAACCTTGCTCTGCAAATTGATCACATACTTTTGTCATATGACCATTCACTCCAAAAGCCTCCTGTACTACGATTATAGCTGGAACACTGTCTGCACCTACAGGATAGCTAACATAAGTAGCCATGTCTTCTCCCTCGGCACTGTGGTCGTCTGGAAACCTAATATTTTCCCAAAATGATGGCATAATTACCCTCCTCTATATAAACTCTCTTCACTCATACATGTACAAGTAAGGGTTTTTATCAGCAATGCGATTGTAGCAAAGCAGATACTGCATTACAAGTTGAATACATACGCATATAGCCTTACGAATTCCAGCTAAACATTAAACAAAGCGGTCATCATTAATGAACCGTCCGCACTATTCGGAACACATGTAGCATTTTTGCAAATTAGGTAGCGGTTGGATACAATAGTAATACTAAGGTAAAAAGATTAGATGAAGAATAAAAAATGGTTTCAAAGTGGATTAGTTTACGGCTTAATAGTATTAGGTGCTATTCTAGTCATTTATAGCTTCGCCCCTACTATAAACACCAACGAGATATCTGTTTCTGAGGTCATTCAAAAAGCCCAAAGAGGCGAAATACAAGAAATTATAGTACGAGAAAACGAATTAACTATCATACCTTTCAGGCAATCAGATAGCTTAAAACAATACACCAGTCGCATAGGAAATGACACAGACATACTATCTATACTTGCAGACAACAATGTACCTGTTGGCTCTGATTCCGGAATCCTAGTTTCCTACAAAGGTTCTGGCGGATTCTCCAATCTGTTTGGCCTGCTAATAAATTTCTTACCACTAATATTTTTTGGCGCATTAATTATTTTCATGATGAGACAAGCTCAAGGCGGTAACAATCAAACGATGAGTTTCGGGCGCAGCAAAGCTAAAATGACCAACATGTCAAAGCCAACTGTAACATTCCAAGATGTAGCCGGGGTAGAAGAATCAAAAGAAGAACTCGTGGAAATAGTTGAATTTCTGAAGCACCCTGAAAAATTCCAAGCACTCGGAGCCCGTATACCTACTGGAGTATTACTAGTAGGTCAGCCAGGGACAGGGAAAACCCTACTTTCTAGGGCTGTAGCCGGAGAAGCAGGAGTACCATTCTTCCATATTAGCGGTAGCGAATTCGTGGAGATGTTCGTGGGAGTTGGAGCTTCAAGGGTGCGCGACTTGTTCGAACAAGCTAAAAAAAATGCCCCATGTATCATATTTGTAGATGAAATAGATGCCGTAGGGCGGCACAGAGGAGCTGGATTAGGAGGAGGCCACGACGAGCGTGAGCAAACTCTGAACCAAATCCTTGTTGAAATGGATGGCTTCGAAAAGAATACTAATATCATTGTTTTAGCAGCCACAAACAGACCAGATATTTTAGATCCTGCTTTATTAAGACCCGGTAGATTTGACCGAAGAGTCACTTTAGATTTACCTGACATCAGTGGTAGAAAAGCTATATTAGATGTCCACTCAGCAGGTAAACCGTTAGATAAAAAAATTGACATGGATGCATTAGCAAAAGAAACTCCTGGATTTAGCGGAGCGGACTTATCTAATTTAGTAAATGAAGCAGCAATATTAGCAGCTCGTAATAATCAGAAGTCGATTTTCATGGAACAATTCGAAGAAGCAATAGAAAGAGTCCAAGCCGGACCACAAAGAAAAAGTAAAGTGATTAGTACCCGCGAAAAAGAAATGACAGCATATCATGAAGCAGGACATGCATTGTGCGGATGGTTGCTTCCACATGCTGATAAAGTTCATAAAATATCAATAATCTCTAGAGGCAACATGGGAGGGCACACAACTTTATTGCCAGAAGAAGATAGATCACTATGGACCAAAAATCAATTTACCGACATGATGGCAGTGATGATGGGAGGAAGAGTAGCAGAAGAACAAATATTTGCAGAAGTCACAACTGGCGCAAGTAACGACATCGAACGAGCAACAAAAGTAGCGTTGGAAATGGTAAAACGCTATGGAATGAGTCCAAGTTTAGGACCTAGAACTTTTGGCAAACGTCAAGAAATGGTCTTTCTCGGAAATCAGAGTAACGAAGAACGAGATTACGGAGATAAAATAGCTGAAGAGATAGATCAAGAAGTGCATTCTTTAATATCTTGGGCCTACGATAAAGCTAATGAACTTATTGAAGAGCACAAACCCAAATTGGTTCAAATTGCAGAATACCTTATTGAGTATGAGTCTGTGTCTGGAGAGAACCTAGACAAGTTGTTTAATAGCATAGACGGAACAGACGAACTTAACTCGGAAAAAACAACTCCTGATCCCACTCCTGATCCAAAGCCCTATACGCCAGGTGCTCCAAAAATTAGTCCTGGTGGCCAAGCAGCGCCATCAATGCCATTCACTAACGATTCAGTGGACTAATCCTCATTTTCAGATTCAAGAGGTAAAGACCTGTAATATAATCCCCATTCCTGCATCAAGGTTTGTATTCTAGGATCCTCCATTGCAGTCAAAGCACCCATGAACCCTGCAACTGCATGACCAAATCTAGAATCTGAATCACAAACCCAGCTCCGATCAGCTGGAATTACATACACCATTCCATGCTGATGAGCACATTTCAACGTCAAACGAGTCATACCTTCTTTTTTAGAGTCAAAATTCACCTAAGATTCACTCCTTATAAATGTGGTTTAATAATTAAGTCTCATATTAGTGACTATAATTGTATACCATTCACATGTTAGAATAGTGGAAAGACTACCATAACTTTAATTACAAATAACAAGGACTTTTTATGTATCCACCAGGTGGACCTACAGGCAGACAACCAGAAATCAACTTAGATGATCTAATCAAACAAATCAAAGGGGCATTCTCCGGAGTAACCGGTAAATTCGGACGATTTGGTTTTGGCGGAATCCTAGTATTCGGCGCCTTAATCATTGCAGCTATTTATTTGGGAAGTGGGGTTTATACGATAAATCCTGGTGAACAAGCTGTACTTCGATTATTTGGTGCAGCTCAAGGGAATCCAGTTACCCAAGAAGGATTGCATTGGTGGTGGCCTTCCCCAGTCGGCAAGAAGAACGTAGTTCTAACTACAGAAACACGTCGAATGGAACTAGGTTTTGTAAGTACTGCAGGTGGTGGCACCGCAGCAGTTCCAGTTGAATCTTTAATGATTAGCGGTGATCTAAACATAGTAGATGTTCAAATGGTCATTCAATACACTATAAAAGACCTTCCAAACTACTTGTTTAAAGTAAATGATCCGGGTGAACCAGAAAGAGGTATCGAACCAGGAAGCCCAGATGGAAAAACTCTTAAAGATGCATCAGAAGCCGCTCTTAGACTAGTGATTGGACAAAGTTCAATTGACGATGTAATTACAGAGCAGAGAGCACGAGTTGAGTCAGAGACCAGACTGAGATTACAAGAGATTCTCGATATATATCAAACTGGAATCAACGTGGTCAATGTAAAACTACAAGATGTGAAAGCACCTGAAGAAGTGCAAGACGCTTTCCAGGACGTACTTAGAGCCCGCCAAGAACGCGATACAAAAGAAAACCAAGCGCTAGCATATAAAAACGACATAATTCCTCGAGCTAATGGTTCGGCAGAACAGATCATAAGAGAAGCTGAAGCTTTCAAAGAGTCTAGAATTGCCACCTCTGAAGGTGAAGCAGCTAGATTTGAATCAATATTAAATGAGTATTACAACTCTAAGGAAGTAACCAGACAAAGATTATACTTAGAAGCTATGGAAGAGATCTTGCCAGGAATCTCTAAAGTAATTGTCTCTCCCGATGCCGAAACCGTACTGATACTGGGTGAAAATAATAAACTTACACCCATACCATTAACCCCCAATATAGAGTAAAGAGATTTAGATATGAAAGGTTTAATTTTATTAATAATAATAGTCGCAGCAGGAATCATAGGATTATCTTCTGCGTTATATGTAGTAGACGAAACTGAACAAGTAATAATTTTAAGATTCGGTGAAGTTCAAGATATAAAACGAACTCCTGGATTAAATATTAAAGTACCATTCATAGATGTCGTAGTAACCTTCGACAAACGGATACTCAGAATAGACGCTCCTCCAGTAGCTATGCCTGACATAGAAAAAGAGAACTTGGTAGTTGATTCGTATGCTAGATATAGAATTACCGATCCAGTTAAGTTTAGAAAAACACTTAGAACCGAAAACAATGCCAGAAGTAGGCTTGCAGATATCGTAACCTCCAGTTTACGTACTGAGGTTGCTAGAAGAGACCGTATTGAAATAATCGGAGCTGAGCCTGTTTTAAGTGAAATCGGCACTCAAGTAGTAGATACAGAAGGAATCCCAATTTACGTAGGAACAGAAACTCGAAATGAAATACTAATGGTAGTTCTAGCTGACGTTCGGCAGCAAGTTACCGAGCAAGATCTGGGCATAGAAATCACTGATGTAAGAATCAAACGAGCTGATTTCCCAGATGAAGTCACCCCCAGCATATACACCAGGATGCGAGCTGAAAGAAACCGAATTGCCAGTAGATTCCGAGCTGAAGGTGATGAAAAAGAACTAAAAATCAGAGCTGATGCAGATAAACAAGCAACAATAATTAAAGCAGAGGCTCAGAAAACCAGTAATGAAATCAGAGGTGAAGGAGAAGCCGAGGCAATCAGTATCCTAGCTGAATCATTGAATAAAGACCCCGATTTCTTCTCATTCAGAAAAAGTCTTGAAGCTTACAAAAATATTCTCTCCAGTGACACAACCGTTATATTATCCGCTGAATCAGATATATTTAAATTCTTAGAAGGTCCATATATTACAAAATAAGAGCCAATCTTAAATATGAAACTACATGAATACCAGACAAAACAGATATTCAAAAACTACAGGCTCAATGTACCCAATAGCATTCTTATCACTGATGCAGAACAACTAGGAGATGCATTAAAAGCTATAGGGGATAAATGCGTGTTAAAATGCCAAGTCCATGCTGGAGGCCGAGGTAAAGCTGGGGGTGTTAAATTAGTCACTAACTCAAATGAAGCTAGCGAGTATGTGAATACCATGCTAATGAGCAACTTGGTGACCCATCAAACAGATGAAGCAGGAGTACCCATAACCAGCATACTCGTAGAAGAGCTAACTAACATTAAGACAGAGTTATATTTAGCTATGACCCTAGACCGCAATAATCAATGTCCTACTATACTCGCAAGTAAAGCTGGAGGAATGGAAATTGAGGAAGTAGCTGAATCCAATCCAGAAGACATCATTTATGAAAACATTAATCCATCCGTAGGATTACAGTCTTTTCAAATTAGAAATTTAATCACAAAGCTGGAAATACCAAAAGAATCATTTGAAGAATTCACACATTTAATCAAAACCGTAGTAAAGATATTCTATGATATAGACGCTTCATTACTGGAAATTAATCCTTTAGTCATCTCTGATGATAAGAAAGTAATTGCTCTAGACGGCAAGGTCAACATTGAAGATGATGCTATGTTTAGACATCCTGATTTACTTGAACTTAGAGACCGAACTCAGGAAGATCAACTAGAAGCTGAGGCGACCGACTTAGGTATAGCTTATGTCAATTTAACTGGCAACGTAGGTTGTCTTGTAAATGGTGCGGGGCTCGCTATGGCCACATTAGACGTAACAAATCAAGCAGGCGCATCACCCGCTAACTTCTTAGATGTAGGTGGCGGAGCTGATATTGAGAAAGTAGCCAAAGCGGTATCCATAATATTATCTGATCCAAAAGTTACAAAGGTTCTAGTAAACATATTTGGAGGAATACTTCGGTGCGATATAGCCGCTGACGGTATAGTCTCCGCTTATGAACGAACCGGGTCTAAATTGCCACTTGTTGTAAGAATGCTAGGAACGAATGTAGATGAAGGTCAAAAAATACTTAGAAATTCCGGATTGAATGTAACATTCGCAGAAACTCTGTCGGAAGCTGCATCTGCAATCAGCAAACTATCAGGATAAATTAATGGGTATATTATTAAATAAAGACTCAAGAATAATGGTGCAAGGTATAACTGGGAAAGAAGGAAGTTTCCACGCCACAACAGGTATGGAATACGGAACTAACGTCGTATCCGGAGTCACCCCAGGGAAAGGTGGGCAAACTTTTAATGAAACAGTGCCTATATTCAATACAGTATCAGAAGCAAAAGAAGCCACAAATCCGAATGTGTCATTAATATTTGTTCCTCCTGCTTTCGCCCCTGACGCAATATGCGAAGCCGCAAGCAATGAGATTCCCCTAATTATATGTATCACAGAAGGTATCCCGGTAAACGACATGGTCGGAACAATACGTTACGTTCAATCTAAGCCTGTACGCCTTATAGGACCGAATTGCCCAGGAGCAATTAATCCAACTGACCATTGCAAAGTAGGCATAATGCCAGGAGCCATACACAAACCCGGAAGAGTGGGAGTTGTATCTCGCAGTGGAACCCTGACTTACGAAGCAGTTCATCAGCTTACAATCCTAGACATCGGCCAATCAAGTTGTGTGGGGATAGGAGGGGATCCTATCATTGGAACCAACTACGTAGATATTTTGAACCTCTATGAAGAAGATCCAGATACAGATATCATTGTATTCATAGGTGAAATCGGTGGAACCATGGAACAAGAAGCAGCGGAGCATATTAAACACCATATAACTAAACCAGTTTGCAGCTTAATAGTAGGAGCAACCGCTCCAGCGGGCAAACGAATGGGGCATGCCGGCGCCATAATAACAGGTTCAACTGCCACAGCAGCTTCTAAGGTAGCTGCTCTCAAAGACGCAGGGTGTCATATAATCCCTACCCCTGCAGATATTGGAGACGTTGTTGCTAAAGTACTAGCAAACAATTAATGTTCTCTTATTCAAAAAATTGACAAAACCGTTTATAATTCTAGTTCGTTAAACTTCTAATATGCGGGCGTAGCTCAATGGTAGAGCCCTAGCCTTCCAAGCTAGTTATGTGAGTTCGATCCTCATCGCCCGCTCCAATTATATAGCGATCTCTCTTAATTCCCGCTCTATATCTAACTTACTCAAATTCACAGATAATTCATCGTTTTTTACGGTAAAGGCTTCTGGGTTTCTCAATCGTTGGACCAATTGTTCTATCATTTGCTTTTGAGTACCACCATATTTATCAAAATCCACATTAGATTTCACAAAGTCAGTCAAAAGCTCTGTCTCCACTGATTCTCTTTGTATATATGCCACTGCTTCTAGATGCCTACCCAGATAACATCCCCCAAACTCCATTACATGGCAATTAGATTTATCTTCATAAACATCGGTATATGAGTTTCTCGGCTGTAGTTCGTTATCAGACAAATAATTCTGAATCTCTGTATCTTCAGGATCAACGTTGTCCAAGTCAAATACGAATGTAACACTGTGCATAGAAAACCCTGCGGGTTCTATTTTAATATACAATTACCTGCCAACTGCTCTTATAATCAAATCAACATTAGTTGGGCCAGCCGGTAAAGTTCCATCATCTATAGAGTGCATAGCATCGACTATAGCATCATTAAAAGGAGTTTCTATTCCTAATTCATCACCTTTTCTGCATACCAATCCGTTCATGAAATCCGTCTCAGTATGCCTTCCTTTATGCACATCTTGAGCCATAGAAGCCAACCAGTTAACTCTTCCACCTTTTTGAGACATCATCTCATCTAATTCCTCAAAGACATCTCCTTTATCAGCTTCTGCCCAAGTTTGTGCAGGAGTACCATTAATTTCAACCACATTTAACCCTTGACCCAGACCCACCATAGCAGCTTCTTTAGCTAAATGAATACGTATAAGCCTACATCTAGGATCGTCTGCCATATCTTGGGAACCTAATGTCGACATAGCAGATATTGCATTACCCATTGAATTTTGGCATAACTTAGCCCAACGTTCTCCCCAAAGATTATCTGTTGCATAGGCTGCATCAATCCAATTTAATTTGTTAGCAATCATTTCTGTTCTAGGAGTAATTTCCGAATGATGCTCCCCAACTCTAAAAACAACATGACCGTGATCTCTGCCGACTTGTCCTCCTCTAGTCACATGTCCAGGCTCCCATAGAGCAACCTCAATGTGAGAAGCAATACAACCTAGAGATCTCTCGGCACCAACAATGGATGCAATTACAGTGTCATTCCAGCAATTTTGTAATGATATGAAAAAACCTTCAGGTTTAACGTATCTATCAATAAAATAAGTGGACCATTCTGTATCGTAAGATTTCATGGAAATAAATACATAGTCAAATTTATCATATATAGACTGTGCATCAGTTAAATGCATTGCTTTGATAGGTACTGTGAACGGACCTTGACTACCTGTTACATGTAATCCTTTTTCATTAATAGTGTTTACATGTTCTGGCCACATATCGACAATAGTTACATCCTCGCCTTCTTTTGCCAAAAAAGCAGCCACATAACTACCTAGTGCACCTGAACCCATTATCCCAATCTTATCAGCCATTGTGTTATCTCCTCTTTTTATTTCTAAGTTGTTCGAACCAATCTTACACTATGTATCTGTTGTAAATCTCTCATTTCTTCTAACATAGCATTAGGTACGTAATCATCTATCCCTAGAACCATCATAGCTCTCCCTCTTAAGTCCACTCTACCTACTTCCATGAAATTGATATTAACGTTGTGCCTACCTGCCACAGTGCCCACTGCGCCAATAGAGCCAGGCCTGTCGTCATTATCCACAAACAGTAAATACGGACCAGTAAGTACTATATCGAGCCAATATTCATTAAATCTGACCAAATGCACTTCATCTCTAGACGAAGTCCCCGACAACAAAAGTTGACCTTGAGAGGTATTTAAAACTGCTGTTATTAAACTAGAATACTCCCCTTCTATACGTTGTTTTTGCTCCGATACTTCTAACCCTCTGGCACTAGCGATCAGAGGAGCATTAATAGCATTCACCTGTTCATTAGTAGTCCCTTGAATAAAACCAGAAAGGAACGCAGATTTTAATACTGAAGTTTCATATTCCGATATTTCACCCTCATAAATCAGGCCAACAGACCTAAATTGCCCCTCGGATAGACCAATAGCTAATTTACCTATCAATTCTGCTACAGGTATCATTGGAGAAATCACAGATTGATTTTCTGGGCCTAACATTGGAGCATTAACTATATTCTTTCCAAAAGATCCATCCAATATATCTACCATTTGTTCAGCAGCTTCCATAGCAACTGCTTCCTGTGCTTCCGCAGTAGAACCTCCCAGATGTGGAGTTGATATAACACTAGGGTGTTCACTTAATCGAATGTCTATATTAGGCTCATCTCGAAAAACATCTAAAGCGGCTGTAGATATTTTTCCTGAATTCAGTGCTTCTAACAAAGCGTCATCATCGATCAATTCTCCCCTAGCAACATTAATTAGTTTTGAACCATTTTTCATCAAATCAAATTGTTCTTTAGATAACATATTTTCTGTAGCTGCCATATAAGGAGTGTGGATCGTCACAAAGTCACTAGCACCAAGTAAGGTTTCCATATTAACTAGCTCCATTCCTAACCTACTAGCTCTCTCCGAGCTTATAAATGGATCATACGCTAATATGTTCATTTCGAAGCTTTTAGCTCTCTTTGCAACTTCAGATCCAACTTTTCCAGCTCCAATAATACCTAACGTCTTATTTTTAAGTTCAATCCCCATGAAGTCTCCTCTGTCCCACGATCCGGACCTCATAGAGGCTGCAGCCTGAGGAATGTGTCTTGCGCTAGATATAATAAGTCCCATGGTATGCTCGGCGGCGGCAATTATATTACCTGTAGGTGCATTGATTACAGCAATACCAGCATTAGTAGCAGCTGAAACATCTATATTATCAACACCAATTCCAGCCCGAGCTATTACTCTCAACTTGTTTGCTGCCGCAATTATTTCTTCAGTCACCTTGGTTTCACTGCGGACTACGAGCCCTTCATAGTCACTTACGATTTTTTTCAAATCTTCAGGGCACAATCCTGTTTTAACATCTACTTCGTGGCTCTGTTCCAGTATAAGAATGCCTCGTTCCGAAATAGAATCAGTAACTAGTACCTTAGCCAATGTTAACCTCTGCTATATTCATACAAAACTTATAACTGCTATAGCTATTATTAAATTGTAACCTTATTTAGAAATTTCACCAAATATAACTATAATTCCTTCCGTGATATTCAACTTGACCGCAAAGTAATAGGGCTTTAGGATAATCTAATCATATATAAATACGGAGTAAGACTCGCATGGCCGGAGATTTTGTACTAAAAAACATCAATGTGTGTAATACAGAAATTGAATTGTTGACTGGTGGCTCAGGGGATCCTCTACTAATACTTCACGGAACAGACGGCAGCTTAGGATGGCTGAATTACGCTAAGGAACTATCAAAACACTTTACAGTTTACATACCTTCACACCCTGGTTTCGGAAACTCTGAAAAACCCGAATGGATTCAAACAATAACCGATCTGACATTTTTTTATAGTTGGTTAATAGAAGAATTACAGTTAGAAAACTGCAATGTTATGGGGTTTTCCATTGGCGGGTGGGTCACCGCTGAATTACTATCAGTCTCCCCTAATCTCTTTAATAAGGCCATACTGGTAGATTCTGCAGGAATCAAACCGGAAAATGAAGATATCGTAGATATTTTCCTGCTTACACCTCAGGAAGTTGCTCAATTGATGGTTCAGAATGCTAGCAATGTCCCAGAATTTGAAAAGGTTTTTGGTAATACTGAGGCTCCTTCTGGGACCTACTACATTACTGGTTCCACTGGCAACCATAATCCTCAATATATTGCAGACAAAAATAGAGAAACCGCCGTAAGATTATGCTGGAAACCATATATGTTTGATCCAAAATTACAACATACATTAAACCGAGTAAATACACCTGTTCAAATCATTTGGGGAAAGAACGACGCAATAATTCCTCCAGAATGTGCTGAACTATTCAAAAAAGCTATTCCTAACTCAAAAGTGAATATGATTAATAACTGCGGACATTTACCCCACATGGAGCAAACTAGTGACTTCGTGAAATTAGTTAGAAATTTCCTGAAATAAAGACGCTATATTATTTCTTCATTCTAAAAACTCTAAAAATCACAAGCACAATTATTACAACGATAACTATCGATATTAATTCAAATTGAGATCGCCCCAGGGAAAACCCCGAACTAAACACATAAGCAAACATTTTGGGCAGGATAGTTGGAGCTACAAATCTTAGTACAACCAACAATCCAATTACTAAAGCAATTATCTTTAATAGCTTCATCATTGCCCCGTCAAAGACTTACCCTAATGAGAAATCTATAGATAGCTCTCCGCATATATCTTTGAACCAATCAACCACTTCTTCATGTAATGGAATTCCTTCTTTAGACCTGATCATCTCCATCTCGTGCTCTGGCTGACCTGCCACCATCACTCTTTCTTCTCCTGGAGCTGGTTTTGTGCTTTTCATCATATGCATCCATTCATCCATTGTGGATTTAAATTCATCTACGTCAGTAAATGCATCTATTTTGTAAGCAGCTACATAGTGTCCAAAATTGGGTCTACCGGGATTGGCTCCGTAGCCAAATCCTGTTAACACTCCTCCTAATATATCTACAATGCAAGACAATCCATAACCTTTATGAGAGCCTAATTCTCTGGTAGCTCCTACAGGTAACAATTGATATTTTTCCGGCACATCCATGGTTTCCATAATTGGAGTCCCGAATTCGTCTGCTAACCAACCAGGTTCCAATTTTGCTCCTAAACGCCTAGCAATACCTATTTTATTGCTGGCGACAGCGCTTGTTGCCGCATCAAACACAAATGGATGATCATTTTTAGCTGGCACAGCCATAGCAATTGGATTAGTCCCCAATCTGGGCTCAGCACCATATGTGGGAAGCACCGAAGGTGGACAACTTGTCATACACACACCGATCATGTCATGTTCCAATGCTTTCATAGCGTGATAAGAAGCCATTCCCAAATGCCTAGCATTACCTATGGTGACCATTCCAACCCCAACTGTATTTGCTTTCTCGATGGCTATATCCATTGCTTTAGGCACTGTGATAATCCCCAATCCTCGATCCGAATCAATGTTTGCTGTAGCAGGGCTTTCTTTTATTATTTTCATCTCTGGAGTAGGATTTATCTGTCCAGATGTATAGCCATTAACATAATTTCTTAACATGTTAGAAACTCCATGAGAGTCTACACCTCTTAAATCTGCAGATACCAATACATCTGACCCCAAATCTGCATCTTCTTTAGGAACTCCCATTTTTTGAAATATGGCTGATACCAAGTTTCCTAAATCCTTAGACTGCACTAACAATGAATCTTCTGGATTAACTTTAAATTGTTTTAACAAAACTAACCTCTATTACTCGATTTAAATACTAATTTACTTGGTATGGTACCATGTAGGCTCTAATCACTCTAGTTATAATGAACAAGTAACAGGAAAATACCAATAATGGAACAATCACTCGAAATACTTTCCCAATTAGGCGCTATCCCAGCTGTATCCTTCCATGAGAATTGGATGTCTGAAAAAATCTGTTCTCTACTAGATGAATCAAATATTAATTGGGAAAAAGACAATTACAACAATATCATCGCTAGCGTTAATACAGACCATAATAGTTCCAACAGACCTATAGGATTCATAGCTCATATGGATCACCCAGGGTTTGAAATTATAGGAAACTCAAATGAAAATCTAATAGCCAAACCTCTCGGAGGAATACCTCCTTATGGGAGAAATCCTGGAGTGAAGTTAGAGATAGTTCCAGACTTACACACCAGACACAAAGCTCATATTATTGGGCCGAATCCCGAAGATGAATCCACTGTAATAGTATCTACAGAGCAGCCTGTAACACTAAACACCTTCCCTATCCCTGCAGTTTTTGATCTCGTCGACTTCGACCTAACATCTCATATTATTAGTATGCGAGCACTGGATGATCTTGCTGGCTGCGCCGCTACTATATCCTTACTCCAAAAACGGATTTCATCAGAAGACAAACAACCAATTTATGGTATCTTCACCTGCGCAGAAGAAGTAGGATTAGTAGGAGCTAGACTATTAGCCAGTTCAGGTGTTATCCCTAAATCAACTTTTATAGTTTCACTAGAAGCTAGTAGAAATTTGCCTGGAGCAGAAATCGGGAAAGGACCTGTCATACGAGTTGGAGATGCCGGAACCACTTTTGACAATGAAGCGGAGTCTATATTAGTTAAAGCTAAAGAGTCTCTATTAGACGAAAATTCTGATTTCTTGTGTCAAAGACAACTAATGAGCGGGGGGGTATGCGAAGCAAGCGCTTTTTGGAGTGAAGGTTATCAAACCACTGGCATGGCATTCCCCCTTGGTAACTATCATAATGGCGGAGATGACGACCGTATTCTTGCAGAATACATCCATGAACTCGACTTTATAAATGGAGTAGCTCTACTCGAAAAAGCAACTTATCATGTGAATGATTCATCTACAACCAGATTCCAAAACCGATTCAAAGATTTACCTGAATCTCTCGTAAACAGGCTTAAATAATTTCCCTTTAAGCCCCGACAACTCTAATACGATGATTGTTACTATCTGCTATGAATATATTCCCATAACAATCTATATCACAACCATGAGGCCTATCCAGTCCGGCTAAGATAGCTGAATTTCCATCTCCATCACCTCCGAGTTTACCTCCTGCTACAGTTGTAACTTGTTTGCTGTCTTTATCAATAATCCTAATTGCATGATTTTCAGTGTCAACCACTACTAAATTATCTTTACTATCACATCTAATAGCTTTGGGAGCTCCCCATGTCGCCTGAAGTGCGGGACCTCCATCTCCTTCATAACCTCGTTCTCCAGTACCTGCATATGTATGCATTATGCCGTTGGTATCGACTATCCTGATTCCATTTCCGTTTCTTTCACAGATGTATGTGTTTCCTATAGAATCCATACATACCGCTCGAGCACCAAATATACTTGCTTCTATTGCCTGTTTACCATCACCTTCTCTACTGGTCTCTCCATTCCCTGCGAATGTACTAATTATTCCAGATACCAAATCTAATTTCCTAATTCTTTGATCTTTTACATCTGCTATAAGAAGTCCTCCTTTACCGTCCAAGAAGCAATCATTTGGTTCGTTCAACATTGCGTCTACTCCTGTCCCACCATCACCAGAATACCCCGCCTCCCCTGTTCCAGCCACTGTATATATATTGCCTGAAGACTGTTCGATTTTACGAACCACACTATTCAATCGATCCACGACATATATATCTCCGTTGGTATCTACTTGCAAAGAATATAATTCGTTAAATGTAGCTTCTAATGCCGGACCACCATCTCCTGAATAACCTAATTCACCTGTTCCTGCAAGAGTGCTAACGATACCAGTTGTCATATCAACTTTGCGTACCTTGTTGCCTCTACTCTCGCAAAATACCAAATTACCTTCAGAATCAAATGCACACATAAAAGGTTCATTCAATTGAGCGTCACTATGTAAACCTCCATCGCCTTTGTTCCCTAATTCACCGGTACCAACGAAAGTATCAATAATTCCTGATTTAAATTCCATCATAATATTCCTTTAATTAAATGTTATATCTCTAGAGCATTTAGTCCTATCAATGCTATTTCCTCATCTTCTTCAGCTGTTAACCCACTTACGCCTATTCCTCCCAGAATGTCGCCATTACTACTTATAACTACGACTCCTCCTTTTACGGCTACTAAACTTGGGTTACCAAAATCGGTGACCTGTCTATTTTCATTCTTTAATCTCTGCGCAAAATCAGAAGAATTCTGCCCAAACATTACCGCAGTGTAAGCTTTCCTTATAGCTACTCCTTGAGGATTTAATCTGCAGCCATCCATTCTTGCATAATTCAATAAATTGGTGTTGTCATCGAGTATAGCTATCGCTATGGGTCTATCAGGTTCTTTCAATGCAGCTTCAAGCATAGCATTCATTGATCGTCTTACTTGTTCCAAGCTTAATACTTCTTTCATGTACATCTAAATACCTCCTCTACCAACGGAACTCATTCTATATCTTGGCCTATTGTGTTTACAACCAAAACTTTTGTTGACCACTGGATATCATTTAACTACAATTCCAATATCAATACCAGAGGAGAATTAGTATGGAAACGGTTGGATTTATAGGACTCGGAAATATGGGAAGTGGGATGTCACTAAACATCCAAAAATCAGGATATCCAATGGTGGTCTATGATCTACGTGAAGAAATGACTAAACCATTACTTGAGAACGGTGCGGCCCTTGGAAATTCTCCTGCAGATGTAGCTGCTCGTTGTAATGTGGTGTTCACATCGCTGCCTGGCCCCAAAGAAGTTGAATTAGTATCAAAAACAAAAGAAGGAATTCTAGAAGGCATACAACCAGGTACAATTTACATAGATCTATCTACTAGTAGACCTACTTTAATACGCGAACTTGAACCAATATATAAAGAGAAAGGTGCCTATGTGCTTGATGCACCCGTGAGTGGAGGTAAAACCGGAGCGGCAAGTGGCAATCTAGCAGTCATGGTAGGTGGAGACAAAGAAATATACGACAGGGTAAAACCACTGTTGGATTCTTTTGGAGATAAGGTCACTTATTGTGGTGAAATAGGGGCAGGCACTGTAGCAAAATTAGCTCATAACATGATTGGACATGGAGTAAGGCAAGCAATAGTAGAAGGATTAACTTTAGGAGTCAAAGCAGGAGTAGACTTAGAACTCCTTTGGGAGGCTATAAGACGTGGGTCTCTAGGTCGCATGCGGGTACTACATGAAGGGTTACCTAGAATGGCATTCACCGGAAATTACGAACCAGCATCTTTTGCCTTGCAGTTAGCTCATAAAGACATTGCTCTCGCTACAGAATTAGGAAGAGAATACAATGTTCCAATGCCAATTGCTAATCTAGCGGAACAAATCTCTGCTTCCTGTCTTAATAGGGGTTGGGCTGAATCAGACAGTAGCATTACCACCAAACTTCAAGAAGAAGCGGCAGGAGTTGAACTCAGAGCATCTATAGATGCTACTAAAGCAGGTAAATTCATAAGCACTCACCCAGACGAAGAATAATTGATTACCAAATTCATCCCGTCAACAACTCTTATATTAATACTATCTCTAGTAATATTAATCCTTGGATGTACATCAGGAACTACATCCAAGGAGGTTATGCCTGAGATATCTGATGGATACGGACTGGATGAATCTTTCGCACCATCCGTACCAACGTCTAAAAGCAAAGAAATCAATCTGATGTCGAATATAGTAGAACCATCTACTGCTTCAATCTCACCAGATTATAATTCGACCGAAATTTATACCGGCTCTATTACAATCGAAGTCAACTCAGTAGAGGCCAGATTGAACGAAATTAAGGATCTAATAACCTTAAAACAAGGTTACATAGAATACTTGAACAGTTATGGGACTGACTATAACCAAAATGCAAACCTTACTGTTAGAGTCCCTCAAGATAGATTCGAATCCGTCATGTCCGATCTGGAACTCCTAGGTATAGTATTGAACAAGTCCATTGGCTCAGAGGATGTATCTGAGCAATTAATAGACTTGAACGCTCGTCTTAAAAGTTATATCAGAGAGGAAACTAATCTCCTGAAATTATTAGATAAATCACAGACTATTTCTGATATTGTAGCTATTGAACGAGAACTTTCTCGTATACGCTCAGAAATAGAATCCCTACAGGGGCGATTAAAATACTATGATGGGAAAATCACAATGTCTACCATCAATATAAATCTCGTTACAGCATACGCTAATAATACTTCTCCTCCATACGGAGTTGTAGAAATTATCACTTCAAGTTCTTGGAATGATTTAAAGAAGATTCAAAGCCTTGTAGATAATGACGGAGGAACAATAGATTATATATCTTCAGATTATTCAAATGGTGCTGAAAGCATTGAGTTAACTGCAATAATCAAACGAGGATCATTTCCTACCATATTGAAATCCATAGAAAAACTAGGAAGAGTCCACAACAAATATACTAATGAACCTCAAAATGCTAACAAAAAGATAGAGGATAAAATCGATTCTAGAATAACTGTGACGTTAAGAGAACCTAGTTATATAACACCAAATACTCAAATTTCCCTAGCTATTGTGTTAATTATTGCATTGGCTGGTACTGCCCTATGGTTAATAACACGTAGGACGCGATCATGAATATTATTAATAAGCCAAATTGTTGCGCCGCCGATAGAAATTCTCTAACTGTCAAAAGTACAAATAATAAAGCAACAACTAGATTGAATTGCTCCTCAACAACAGACACTCAAAGCATCATGTCCTTGATCCCCGGGGGAAATTTTAAGATGGGAACCAACACTCCCCTAGGATATCCAGAAGACGGAGAAACTCCCATCAGAAAAATGAATATCCAGCCCATATATATGGACATACACGCTGTGACAAATAATCAATTTGAAGAATTTGTTAAACAAACAGGATATAAAACAGAGGCAGAAAATTATAAATGGTCTTTCGTTTTCAATGATTTTATATCGGATACCGTAGCAAAAACTGTCACTTTACATCCACCAGGCACCCCTTGGTGGTCTGTCGTAGAAGGAGCAAATTGGTTTGCTCCTGAAGGTCCAGACTCCAATATTGAAAATCGCGGGAACCATCCAGTAGTTCACATCTCCTGGAATGATGCAATAGAATATTGCAATTGGGCTGGGAAACGGCTACCTACCGAAGCAGAATGGGAATATTGTGCACGAGGCGGTCTGAGCCAGAAGCTGTATCCGTGGGGAGACGATTTGATACATCAAGGGAAACATATGTGTAACATATGGGAAGGCAAATTCCCATATGAAAATACACAAATTGACGGTTTTATTGGAACCGCTCCAGTTGAAACATATCCACCAAATAATTATGGGTTGTACAACATGTCTGGTAACGTATGGGAATGGTGTTCAGATTGGTTTACAAACACACATACCACTGGACCTTCTCAATCGAATCCTAGCGGCCCCATCTCAGGTACCCACAAGACTATAAAAGGCGGTTCATATCTATGTCATGATTCATACTGCAACCGATATAGAGTCGCTGCTAGAAGTTCGAATACTCCGGATAGTTCCACTGGTAACCTGGGGTTCAGATGTGTCAAAGACATTACTTAACCTCATCAAACTACAAATGGAGAAACAAATAACATGAGCAAAAAACCAAATCTGATATTTATTTTTAGTGATCAACAACGCCAAGACACCATGGCATGTTATGGCAACAACTGGATTAAAACTCCTCACCTTAACAAATTAGCAAACAGAAGTTTTGTGTTTAAAAATGCATACGTAACTCAACCAGTCTGCACTCCTTCAAGAGCATCTATAATGACTGGACTATACCCGCATGCTGCTGGTCCAGTGTTAAATGGCATTGAATTAGCAGATAATGTGAAATCAGTAGCAGAAATGATCTCTGATAACTACACATGTGGGTACTTTGGTAAATGGCACCTAGGGCATGGTGACACAGCTCAACACGGTTTCAGCACATGGGTTAGTACAGAAGATGGATATGAAGGAAAATTCGTTAGAGGGGGGCCAATATCTAACCGAAGTGACTATCATCAGCATCTTGTCGACAATGGATTTGTTCCAGATAAAACAGACGGTAAAGTTAATACATTCAGTCACAATAACTTAGTCTCATTCCCCGCGGAATATCAAATGGCGCCATACCTCGGAGACAGAGCTGCAGAATTTATTGAAGATAACAAAGACCAACCTTTCGTCATGTACGTTAGCTGCATAGAACCACATTCACCATACATTGGTTCTATGCAAGACACTTACAACGCTGAAGAGTTACCAGTCGGACCTACTTTTCTTAAAAAACCAGAGAATGTATCTCTACTTAACAGACTTAAAGCTGAATATTATCTTCAATATATGGAAGGAGGTGACCCATCTCAAGATTCTTATATGAGCACATGGGCAGCAGTAGGAGAAGATGTAACCACAGAGTTAGGTTGGAGACAACTAAGGGCCCACTATTACGGTACAGTATCTCTTGTAGATGAAATGGTAGGAAAAATTACTTCTGCTCTGGAGCATGCCGATCTCACCAATGACACTATAATAGTATTCACAAGTGATCATGGTGATCTACTGGGAGACCATGCTATGCTTGAGAAAAGGTCATTTTATGAAGAATCTGCTAGAGTTCCATTAATCATTTCAATCCCATCCATAACCACTACTCAAACAGAAATAGACGGAAGTTTCAGCCAAATAGATCTAGTGCCCACTTTACTTGATTTATTAGGGCAGGATGTTCCAGATCATCTACATGGAGAGTCTCGTCTCGATGTTTTACAAGGCACAAGATCACTTCATGGAAACGACGTAATAGTTGAATGGAATGGTATTCGTGAGGGCCATTTTGACCGTGGACAAGCAACTCCTGAAATTGATCGAATGAATCATTCAATGTGGAGATCAATCATACATGATAGATGGAAGCTCAACCTTTGCTCCGGCGATCAAAATGAATTATTCGACCTCAATAATGATCCATACGAGGAGAATAATTTATTCAATGAACTCGACCAAAAGGACCGAATCACGGATATGACCGCACGCATAAGAATTTGGCAAAACCGGACAGGAGATACCGTTGCGTTACCAGATCTGTAAATTATTCGGATCTAATACCATCATATACAGAAAGGGGAGTAGCAGCTAATAGTCCAGCATCTATCGGCATAGTAATTCCTGATATCCATCTAGATTCATCACTGGCCAGGAACACATTCGCCCATGCTATATCCCAAGCATTTCCTTCTGTACCTAATGGACCAGCGGTGCGTCTTTTAACTCTCATTTCTGGGCTCATCTTACCTCCTACCATTGGAGTGTATATATGGCCCGGAGCAATACAGTTAACCCTAACATTATCTCTTCCTAATTGCACAGCCATGGATTTTGTTAAGGCTATTACTCCTCCTTTAGATGCCGCATAGGGTATGCTTGGACTACCTCCTCCCGATCTAAGCCCAACTATAGAGGAGATGTTGATTATTGAACCACCTCCGGTCTCAATCATTTTCGGTACGACATACTTGCTGGTTAGCATCATACTTTTAAGATTAATATCTAAAACTCGGTCCCACACATCTTCTTCCACATCTATAGTAGAACCTGGACCACTAATTCCAACGTTATTAAACAATATATCAACACGCCCGAATTCTGATATCGCATAATCTGACATGGCTTCGCAATCTGATGCAGACGTAACATCACACTTGTAAACAGAGGCTACTCCCCCTTCCGAAGTGATTTCATTCAAAGTTTCTTGTGCAGCAGTTTCATTCATGTCAACTAATACAACTTTCGCGCCTTCACGCGCAAATAAGATAGCCGTAGCCTTACCTGTTCCTACCCCTGGACCGCTAGAACCCGCCCCAGTAACAATACTTACTTTGCCGTCCAATCTTCCCATAAGAATCTCCTATTATTAAATAGCGCCGTGAACTATTTTTTTGTCCGCAATTGTATTCCAGATTTTTCTTCCTGCAATTTGGCTACTGCATCCGAATCTTCATGACCCCATCCCTTAAAAAGAGCTTCCACATGCCGTTGATCAACCAAATTCGATAACTCCATCGGAATACCATATTCCCTGCCTAAATCAGTCGCTAATCGTACATCTTTGGCAGCTAAAGCAGTTGCAAATCCTGGTTCAAAGTTACCTTGAAATAAAAACCTGGGGAACTTATCAGCAAGACGCTTATTACCACCAGTGCTATTCGTAATGACATCTGCCAGTACTTCCAAATCCATACCTGCTTTCACCCCTAAAGTCAGAGCTTCAGACATGAGTACGCCTATACCCATGCTCAGTAAATTATTACATATTTTAGTTACCATTCCATTTCCGATTGGTCCACAATATACAACATGCGAGCCTATGGCATCTAATGCAGGTTTAATTTGTTTAAAAATTTCCTCATCGCCACCCACCATTACTGCAAGCGTTCCAGCTGCTGCACCATAAGTACCTCCACTTACCGGAGCATCTAAAACTTTTATTCCTTTAAGTGCACATTCATCATGAATTCTTCTAATAGTGGTAGGTGAATTAGTAGATAAATCAACGTATATATTATCCCCGCTAGTACCTTCAACAATACCATTTTCACCAAGCACTACTGTCTCAACATCTCGAGGGACAGGCAAAGAAGTAAATACCACCTCATTCTTGCCTACTACTCCTTTGGGCGTATCTGACCATTCTGCTCCCATTTCAAGCAACTCAATAGCTGACTCTTTTCTCAAATCGTGAACGGTCAATTTATGGCCGTTCTTAGCCATATTGACCGCCATAGGACCTCCCATGTTGCCTAAACCTACAAATCCTATATCCATATTTCCTCCTAATATTTAATATTTATTTTAATCGAGCAATATCTCTGTACCACAGTAATAATATTGAACTTAGTCCTATAGTAAATAATCCTGTGATAATTAAGCTGTTTGATATACCAATATTCCATAAAGGATTTGCTGCTACAAGTCCAATAATTAATGTGGACAATGGAATCAATCCTTGTTCATAGTGCCAAACACTAGACACTCTACCTCTGTATTCATCTGGAACGGTTTCTTGAATCAAAGTCTGATTACTAACTATAAAATGAGTCTGGCATACACCCAATAAAAGCATAATTGGCACAGATATCCATATAACGCTAGACATTCCTAATGTTAGAATCACTATCCCTCCTCCTATCAATGTAAGCGGACCTATAAAGCCTTTGCGAATTACATAGCCAAAAGTGGATATATATAAACTGGATAATACACCAGCGATTCCCATCATGATAATCATCAAAGTTCCAACATCAGCTTCCGCATTCAAGGCTTCAGAAGTGTAGTACGGCAGCAACAATAAGACAGGTGTGAATACTACTGTCCTTAAAAAGTTCAATATCATCAATCTCAAAACAGTAGTGTTGCGCACTATATATCCCAAACCACTCACTAAATCTCCATAGACCGATTTAACTTCAGAAGTTCTTTTATCAGTGAACGGAGTCTTCATGGGTATTTGCAATAAAGTCATCCCAATATACAGTGCTGTCTCAACGAAAAAATTCCATTGATAATCTACATACACTATTAGAGATCCCGCAATAACGGCACCTAACAATCGCATAGATGTCACTGTCATAGCATTCAATGCCAACGCATTGCCTAAATCATCAGGTTTGACTGTATTAGCAATGAGAGCTTGTCTTACCGGCTGGGTAACTGCAAATCCCAAACCTGTAAATATCATATACGCATATATATAAACAACGTTATCTACAAGTCCCAATACAAGTGCTATGGCAAAAACTAAGGCGGTAATCGCAGTAAAAATCTGAGATACAGCAGCGAGTTTATTTCTACTCATCTTATCTGCCCAAACACCACCTACTGGACTAAGTAACAAAGTAGGAATTGCTCTGATTGCCACTGTCATCATGGACTGAATCCCAGAACCGGTAAGATCATAAGTAAGCCAACCCACACTAACAAACTGAAGCCAGACTGCACAATTACCGAAAAAATTTCCTACTAACAAATAACGGAAATTTTTATTGTTGACCATTGATTCAAATGTACTAATAATTACACGCCCTTAACAGGTTTACTCAAAGTTAAACAAGATGCTATATACTAACACGAATATGAAATCAGAAACTAATAATGACAACTACGCTACCTCTCCCAATATGTTGAACGTTCATAATGAAACTGCACGCAGTTACAGAAATGCAGGAGAATTCCCTAAAGCCATCAATTTATACACGAAAATAGTTTCTGCCAATCTCCAACACTATGGGGACAATCATGTTATAACTCTTAGGTCAATCAGCAGGCTGGCAAATACATATTACGCAAGTGAGGATTACGAAACAGCTTTGGAGCTTTTCTCTTTAGTTTGTGAGAAACGTATAGAAAAACTTGGTAAAAATGACCCCAATACCTTACGAAGCATGACAAGTGTCGCAAATTGTTACTCTAAATTAAAATTATTCGAGCGAAGTGCAGAACTTCATAGAGAAGTAATAGACCTAAGAGATAATGTATTAGGCAGTAAACACTCAAGAACTTTGCTCAGTAAAAAAAGACTCTCCGAAGTGTTGTCGGCACTCAAAACCACTGATTAATTGCAACCTTCCTTATAATCAAACCTACTTACTATAGGCATTCTCCAATCTTTTCCAAAAGCTCTGGAAGTGACTTTGACTCCTGGAGGGGCCTGATTCCTCTTATACTCATTCTTATGAATAGAGCCAATCACTTGTTCTACATCTATGGCAGAAAATCCTTTTGTAAGTAATTCGGAATAAGTAAATCCTTTTTCTAAATATAACTCAATTATGTCATCTAAAATCTCGTACGGAGGCAGAGAATCTTGATCAATTTGGTCGGGCTTTAATTCTGCACTTGGAGGTTTCTCTAAAATATTTCTGGGAATCGCATCATATCCGAGAGTTTCATTTTTCCATTCGCATAATTTGTAAACCAATGTTTTGGGAATATCTTTAATGATACAAAATCCTCCCGCCATATCTCCGTACAGAGTTGCATATCCCATGGACATTTCACTTTTGTTACCTGTTGTTAATACTAACCAGCCGAATTTATTTGATATAGTCATCAGAATATTGCCACGAATTCTAGATTGAACGTTCTCTTCTGCAAGATTCTCTTTAGTGCCAGCAAATATAGGATTAAGAAGATTTTCAAACGCAAGGTGAGCTTTTTCTATGGGCACATTTAAAAGTTCTATCCCAATATTGCGAGCCAAAATTTCCGAGTCTTCGACGCTTCCTCTCGAAGAATATCTGGAAGGCATAGTTACAGCTGTAACATTAGAATTACCTAAAGCATCTGCAGCTATAATAGCCGTCAATGCTGAGTCTATTCCACCAGATAATCCCAATAATACTTTGTTGAAACCAGACTTATGAGCATAATCCTTTGTGCCGAGCACTAATGCACGGTAAACTTCCTCAAGTCCATTAACTTCCATGGGATTTCTGGGTTCTCTCGAGTTTGGATCATTATTAATATCATAAACCTTAGCAGGTTTTGGTATATCTACTACAGAATTTTCAAACACCATATCTACTGTAATCAGTTCTTCCTCAAAAGAACTTCCTCTGGTTATCACATTTCCTCTATTGTTGACGATGAAGCTATTACCATCAAACACTAATTCATCTTGTCCCCCAACCATGTTTACGTAAGCAATAGGAATATCATTTTCTTTAGCTCTGGAGGCTAATTCAACTTCTCTCATTGCTTTCTTTTCCGTATGAAAAGGTGAAGCGTTTATATTAATTATGCATTCAGCACCTTTATTTTTCTGGTTTTTAGTCGGACCTTCAGGGAACCATATATCTTCACAAATATTAGTCCCTACGCACACATCATTTACCGTAAAAACAAATTCATCCTGGCCTTCAGAAAAATATCGTTGCTCATCAAAAACGCCATAATTAGGCAATATATGCTTGTAGTATGTATCTAATATTTCCTTATTTTTCATTACAGCTGAAGCATTAAACAAACTATTTTCTTTAGCCACAAAACCAACTATGACACATATATTATCTGTAACTTCTAATATACGATCTATAGCATTTAGATTAGATTGTATAAAGGACTCTTGGTAGAGCAAATCTTCCGGAGGATATCCTGTAACACTTAATTCAGGGAAAGCTAACAAATCCACACTATGAATCTTTGCTTCTTCAATTATCTGGCAAATTCTTTTCACATTTCCGGTTATATCTCCGACAACCGGATTAAACTGTACCAAGCCTAATTTTATAGTTCTGGACATAAACTCTCCGTATGCTAATATACTTTTACTGATTGATACCTTCAGTGTCCGTACATGCGGTGGTTGATTAATTATATATACCAAATTGTTATAAATGCTACTTAAATCTCAAAAAATAAATCTAGCACAAAGACTCCCTTTCTTTTATGGATGGGTTGTAGTCGTGATTTGTTGTGGTATTGCACTATGTTCTAGGCCTCTTATGTCAGTTGCGGTGTTATCAATATTCATGGTTCCCATGACTGAACATTTTGGATGGTCTCGAGGGTTTTTCTCCGCTGCAGTTAGTCTTGGAGGGATAACAGCCGTTGTAATATCACCATTTGTTGGCCGCATCATAGACAAATATGGAGCAAGATTTATTTTATCAGCAGGGTCAGGGATAGTTGCATGTTGCGCCATAGGCATCCCTTTTATTACTTCACCGTGGGCATTTTATAGCCTTTATGTGCCAGGCAGGGCTGTATTCGCCAGTCCGCTTGAATTAGGCACGTCTACATCAGTAAGTAATTGGTTCATACAAAAAAGAGCCCGAGCCATGTCTATATTAAGTATTTGCCAAGGTATTGGCCTGGGAACCATGCCTTTCGTAGCATACTTATTGATCATTACGTGGAACTGGCAAACATCTTGGTTAACCTTAGGGTTATATACACTAGCCATTGGAGTGATCCCAAGCATTTTATTTATGGGTAGAAGACCCGAAGATGTTGGTCTCCATGTAGATGGAATACGACCAAATGCTCTTAGTCTCGATGGCTCTGATGATGAAGAAACAATCATCAAACAAGAAATTAACCTAACGCTAAAACAGGCTCTTAAGACTCGTGCATTCTATCTACTAAGCTTATTCGCAGCAGTAGGTTTTATGGCTCAAGCAGGAATAAGCTTGCATCTAGTTGCTCATTTCTCTACCCGCGACTTCCCTTTAATATTAATAGCATTCCCTGCTAGTGTATTTGCACTCTCACAAGTATGTGGGACGATTATCTGGAGTAATTTGGTAAAGACAATTCCCGTCAGATTATTACTTGGAATATGCGGCCTCCTTATAGCAATATCATCAGTAGGTATCATATACAGCGATAAACCTCTGGGAGGGTTGTTCAATTCTTTTTTATTAGGAGTATCTGTAGGAGGATTACATTATCTCCTAAGACTAGCATGGGCCAATTATTATGGCCGAATCCATTTAGGATCCATCAGGGGAATCACGTTGCCTATACAAATCACAGGGCAGGCTATGGGACCACTCTTATCAGGATTTACATACGACCTTACCGGGAGCTACACAATACCCTTCGCACTATTTGGGATCTTTGCATTAATAGGAGGAATACTGGTTTGCTTAGCAACCCCTCCCAGAGAACCCTCTCACAATTTATGACCCATAACTAAATATAAAGGGTCATCCATATAGTTGCGATGTGGATTCATCAATTCGGTGTGTATTTGATTGAAACCCCCACTTCGTTCCATATAAAACTCCACCAATTGCATCCTAGACATTTCATCTGTCTCTTTCCAGATATTAACTGCTTTAGTTGGAAACATCCTATTCGAAAATGTAACTATAAATCTTCCCTTAGATTTTAAAACTCGGTTCACCTCTTTAAAAACTTCAAATGGATTAATCAAATATTGAACAGACACTGTAATAATAACCGCATCAAAAGTCGCATCATTAAATGGCAGTGTGGGAGACTGATTCAAATTTTGGACTACTACATCATCCAAATCTGGATTATCTGCCATTTCTTCTGCATTTAATCCTAAACCAACTATGTGAGTTTTGAGTTTGCCTTCAGGCCAATGAGTGCGCCAACTACTCATCAAATCTAACACAATCGCATTATCTTCAATATTATCCTCTAATATACCCTTCACTAAGTCGATTGCTCTATCATCTATATGCACAACAAAGCGAGGGTCTTGATAAAACAACTCATCATTAGATTCATCATATCGCCCAAAATAATACTCGAAATTTTTATTGATATCTAAACTCCTATTTGTGTTTGTTATATAAAACAGTAATATGGTTCTAATACTATTATAGAGGAGTTAATGAAATGAGTACTAATTCAGATAACAATCGAGGTTATACATTAGAAATGCACAATATAATGGCCACTCAAGATCCCGTGTGGTTTGAAAAATATAATGATTTCATACATGCTACTTATACAGGAGAACGAACCCTAGACAGAAAGACAAAAGAACTAATCCAAATCACTGTTGAGGCTGCTCTCAAAGCAGATATGGAACAAATTCAAGCTCATGTGAAAGTTGCCTTACAAGTAGGAGCGACCTCTACAGAGATATTAGAGGCCTTGCAGTGTGTTGTAGCCCCGATGGGAGCATTGGCGTTCAGAAGAGGCTTACAGGCTCTCTCAGCAGAAATGGGATGGTAAAGAAATGAAAGGGGCGTCTATTCAAGACGCCCTTCATCATTTACTCCATTGAACTGTGTTCCGTAGAACTCCAATATTATTTATCTCAACCTCTACAACATCAGCATCTTTCATGTTCTCCGTAGCTCCATCTGTTCCCATCCAGATCATATCTCCAGGTACAAGAGTCAAATATTTGCTCATCTCGCTAATATAATGTCTAACCCCAAAAATAGCGGTCTTTACATCGTATTCTCCTACAACCTGGTCATTCAATCTTATAATCACATGAAAATCATCTGGCTCTAAATCCGTTACTATCCAAGGACCCATAGGCTTAAAAGTATCTGTGTTTTTAGCCCTCCACATGGTTCGGTCCCCTCTTTGCCAAGTCCTTTCACTGACATCATTCCCAATTGTGTACCCAAATACATAATCCAGAGCCTCTGATTCAGAAACGTTCCTGCATTCTTTTCCTATAATCACCACAAGTTCACCTTCATATTGAACTTGTTCTGTAGCATCTGCAGGAACTACTATAGGATCTTCATGACCTGTCAAAGCATTAACAGCTCGATATCCGATATCCGCTTTGTCAGGTAAAACTGGCTCTTCTCCCTTCATTTGAGCAGCCCAAGTTACATGCTCCGGATAATTGATACCTGCAGCATAAAATGTTGGGGGAATAATAGGATGCAGAAGCTTAACCTCATTCAAGTCGTAAACCTTAGAAGTTTTAGAATATTCACCAAACATATCGCCATCTATTGCGGTAACTTTATCTTCTTCTATAATCCCAAAGCATTCTTGGCCATCCTTACCAAATCTACACCATTTCATGAAATCCTCCTATCTAAATCCTATATATTAGTGCAATTCTGACACTGGATTGTGCATTGGTCAAGGAAAATACTTCGTGTTAGAATCTGGCAAAGTCATGAGGAGAAACAAAATGAGATTAGAAGGCAGAACTGCACTAATAACTGGAGCGAGTAGGAACATTGGCAGAGAAGTCGCTTTAACTTTCGCACGTGAAGGAGCTGACTTGATCTTGAATACTCGAAGTAGCTCTGAAGAACTCGAAGAAGTCGCAAAAGAATGTCGGTCTTACGAAGTAAAAGTGATTACTGCAATTGCAGACGTCTCAAACGAATCCTCCGTAAGCCAAATGATTTCAGATAGTTTTCAAACTTTTGAAAAAATCGACATTTTAATCAACAATGCAGCTGTCCGCCCTCATAAACCTCTCCTTGAAACTTCTTATAAAGATTGGCGAGAAGTATTCGATATTAATTTAGATCCATGTTTTTATCTCACTAAAGGCTTATTGCCAAATATGATTAAAAATAAGTATGGCAGTATAGTAGCCCTTGGGGGCATGGCAACACTAACTGGAAGACCTAATACCGCACCTGTAGCATCTTCTAAAATGGCAGTATTAGGACTTATCAAGTCAATAGCCTCAGAATTTTCTCAATACAATATTAGAGCTAACATGGTCAACCCCGGATCTATTGATACAGAAAGAATGCATCCTGAGTGGTATCCCGAATATGCCAAAGACGGCAGAAACTCTTCAAAACATCTCAATAAAATACCTCTTGGTAGACAAGGCCACACACAAGACATCGCTAATGCCTGCTTGTTCTTAGCCTCCGATGAATCTTCATATATAACAGGAGACCAAATTAACGCGGTCGGGGGAAGATTTATGGTTACACCTGGAGAAGAAGACTAATATTCTGTTAGTAGAGCATCAATTTTATTTTTAAGTACATCACTTTCAGTTGGTCCGACAAATTTCCATACTAACCGCCCTTGAGCGTCAATAAGGTACTTCTCTGGGATCCCTCTGACTCCATATTCAAATAAAACACTTCCACTGTCATCTAATACATTGGTGTACTCTACATCAAACTTATTTAGATGAGTGACGAAATCATTAGTTGTATCCCAGATATTAATTCCTATAAATTCAACATCATAATTTTGCTTGGAATATTCCATGTATAAATCATTTAATCCCTTAGCTTCTTTCTTACATGGGGCACACCAAGAAGACCAAAAATCTAATAGCACAACGGAACCTTTATACTGAGACAAAGATATTAGTTCTCCGGTGTTAGTTGTGCCTTGAAAATCATATGCTAAATTCAATTCCAATTCATACCCAGAAGATTGACTATTTACCCCTTCACTTCCTGTTCGGTCTCCCAATGATGTGGAGTAAATAGTCAATATCCCTAGAAATCCCAAAACTAGCAATGCAAAAATGATTGAAATTACATATTGCTTTCTACTCATCCATATTCCTTACATTCTGAGTTTGACTTTTCTTGACCTCAATACTAGCCAAGGTACCACTATCAATAAAATAATTACGACAGCGACAGGAATAGATATTCTCCAAAATTCTTTATTTGATAATTGATTACTAATTAAGTCCACAACGCTAGCATCAGGTAACCCTTCTACGTAAATAAAAGGGCCGGTGTTAGGTTCTACATCGTATAAGTTCCAGGCAGTGTATGAGGTTCCCTCAATATCTAAATCAGTTACTTCAGATTCCATACTTATATTGACTCCGGATAACCTATTAGGAACCAAAGCTTGGAAAAACTCAGCCCCGTGGATCAACTTCTGATCATACCCGATTTGATTATCTTCATACTCTATTAAATATGAAAAACTAATCTGATGATTACCTGGAGTAATAGGGGAAGTGATGGCAAATCCTGTGCCAACTGAGATAATTTGTCCTCCTGGTAAATCAGTTTGTACATCTAATTCAGAAAAATTGTCTGGCATAGAAAATCTAACAAACGTAATAGGAGGCACATTATCTACGTCTGGTATCAAAGTCTTGTCAGAGTTATTAGTGAATTTAATAAATTCGACAACAGAAACAGTTTGATTCGCCGGAGAAATATCTGCTATCACGAAAATATGAGTCCCAAAAGTTACCACCGTTGGATCTAGGGTTCTATCGTAAACACTGATTTTAATAGGATCAGATAATGAATCTCCCAATATCTCTTTATTATAAATAAATGACTCATGCTCAACGGTTATAAAATATTTCAGAGTGGAATCCTCCATCACCCCTAGGAACTCAAAATAACCATCATTATCCACCGGAGATTTCCTAGTCTCCACAGGTCCTCCATCGGGGTCAAATGTATGTAAAATAATCTCTAGGCCGTCCGGAACCACAGATTCCTTGGTCTCATTGACTACATACCCTCTAACATCGTGAAGAACTTGAGCCTCAACTGAAATTTCAGTGAAACCATATACCAAGGTCACAATAAAAAATAATAGTAAATATTTGTTCTTAATTAATATAATGAAACAATTCCTGCGTAATCAATCTGACGATTGTTCTCCTCTAATGGGAGTATTTTGTATCCTATTATCATATTCAGATAACTGAGATAAATAGTCTTCTTCAGACATATTCCCTAGAGCATAATCCAACTCTAAAACCTCTTTCATATCAATTAAATTAGATTCCTCTATATACGAATCCTCTTCTTGATTGACTGTCATAGCAAACAAACGCCTCTGGAAAAAGGGACTTAGGATTACTATCACCACCAGTATTAATGTTATTCCACCAATCAATAAATCCATTCCACGTTCCTTACTTAGGAATATTTTTTGTATTGCGCGGCCATAATGATATCAAAGTTCCTAAAATCACAAATGGACCAGCAACCCACATCCACCATATCAAGGGATTAATCATAAATCTGAATCCAACCGAACCGTCAGGCATATTTTCACTAGGAACAACATAAAAATCTTCTATCGGAGTAGATCTAATCGCAGCTCTTGTAGATGCCATATTAAAACTAGGATAAAAAGACCGTTTAGGATTCATTTCAGTTAAATAATCACCATTCTTTTGCACGCTTATTATAGAAGTGAATTCCGTACGATCAGAAAACATAGCCTCTTCTGTACCAAGATAAATTATTTCATAGTCATCTATCTTATACTCTTCACCTGGCTGCATAATGACATCCCGTTGCTGATCATAAAAGGATGCACCTACAACACCTAGGGCCACCATTAGTACACTTACATGCACTATATATCCACCATACCTGGTACGGTTGGCCATAATCAATCTTAAAAACGCGCCAGGAGCCTTAACCCAATTCCCTGTCGACATCACTTTGGTTCCCTTATACCATTCTCTGGCAATCCCAGTAGTTACTAGAGCTATTATTGAGAAGGAAATTAAAGGAATAATGTCATCAATGCCTAATACTACTAATAATCCAAATACTAACACTGTAACTATCAATGGATATTTTAAAGCATTCAAAACCACTGCATAATTAGAGTTTCTCCATGGTATCAAAGGGCCAATTCCCATAACTAACAATAAAACTAACATTATTGGGCCATTAACTTGGTCATAATATGGCCTCGCAATAGTAATTTGTTCAGAGAATAATAAATCCGAAATTAAAGGATAAACGGTACCCCACAATGTTACAAAAGCAATGCCCAACAAAAGAAGATTATTTATCAAAAAAGCTGCCTCTCTGGATAACATTGATTCTAAACTTCTCTCACTCCTAATCTTCCCTAGACGGTATAAGAATATGCCGAAAGGAATCACTATCCCTACACATAAAAACCCTAAGAAGACCCATCCTAAATCAGATGCTCCGAATGAATGAACAGATGGTACTGGACCGCCCCGATTTACAAACATGCCATAAAGGGACAATGCAAATACAATATTTATGATTACAATATTCCAAATTCTAAACATGGAGCGTCTCTTCTGCACAATTATCGAATGTATAAAAGCAGTTAAGGCTACCCAAGGCATAAATGCAGCGTTCTCTACAGGATCCCAGAACCAGAAACCTCCCCAACCTAATATGGTATATGCCCACCAAGATCCCAATAATAATCCAATCGCCAGCATTGCCCAGGCTATTAGGCCCCAAACTCTTCCTTGATCCACCCATTCATCTTGAGATTTACCACAAATCAAATGACCTAAAGAAAACGCCATAGGTATAGAACAACAAATCAATCCTGACATTAAAGCAGGAGGATGAAAAAACATACCAAAATGAGTCAACAACGGATTTATACCTTGTCCATCTAGAACAGGAATATTTGATTTCTGAAAGGGATCCGCCATAAAAATAATTACAGCCAAAAAGAACGTCATCACGAACATAAGCACCGCAGTTATCGCAGGCAAGACATCCTGGGAGGTATTACCTTTAAATTTAATCGCTATTCCAATAATCACAGACAAAACTGTAGCAATAAATAAAAGTGATCCTTCATTCCCTGCATAGAATGCAACCCATGTGTATATATTAGGCATAGCTAGGTTACTGTGGGCAGCCACATAAATAACACTAAAATCATTAGTTACAAATGAACCAACTAAACAAATTGTCGAAGCAACACATAAAATTAACAGAACATAAATTCCACGGTATGAACTGACAACTAATTCGTTAACAATGAACAATTTACCAGTTATAGAAGCTACAAATGCGTATAAAGATACTACCAAAGCAATCCATAGCAATAGTGAGCCTACATCCGCAAACACTGTCTAGTCCTCAACATTCTGTTTCTTATATACCATATTATATAAGACCCATATTCCCACTGATAGCATCAAACCTAAAACAACGATAGGAATTATCCACGCTAACAACATGGTACCTCTTACTGGAGGAGCCGCTAATATATCACTGCCATACCTTTCTTCGAAATAAGACAGAATTTGCTCTTCACTCCGACCTTCCAGCAACATTTCTCGCACTTTAACTCGCATTTGTTTTGCGACTTCTACTTGAACTTGATCAATACTCTCTGCTGGACACACAGGGCACATCAACATTTGATCTATCTTTTGCGCCTCAGACTCAATCACTTCCACATCTGGGCTTTGTGCTAGCGTTATTGAAGGGAAAGCCAAAAAGACAAAGAATAATACACTTATTGCAGAAGCGAAAAATGAAACTCGAAAAAATGGAGGAAATGTTTTATACAAAAAAGGCTTAAGAACTTCCTAGTCTAAGCTCATGACATATTCACTAATCATGTCCATTTCTTCTTCGTTCAACATTTTTTTGAAGCTGGGCATGACCACTACCCCAGAGTACAGATAGCCTTTTATACCAGCTACCCCAATCGCTTTCACTTCAGGAGCTGTCAAGTTTGGATTAACCGCAGGAGTGTATCCATAGTCATCCATTATGATTTTCAACGCAGGCCCATCTCCTTGTCCATCATCACCGTGACATGTTGCGCAGTTAACATTGTAGAGATGCTCCCCGCTATAGTAAGACGTAGTTTTAGGAGCATCATAAACTGGTATAGCACTGGCTGGCACATCAAGTCTAGGAGGCTCATACGATTTGTATGACTGCGTGTAATGCATCTCGTAGAAGAAATCCAATGGATAAGAACCCTGAGAACAACCGACACTTAATAGCAATAAGAAAGACATTCCTACTACTATTTTTCTTCTAGTTACTATTCCTGTGTTTTTTAATATCGACTTCATTCTGTTCTCTTAATTTACTGCTATTCTCTAGATTTAAGCGATTTTGGTATCTACCGCTCCAGATTTAGACAATACATCATTGATTTCTTGTTCTTTACCTTCTTCGGTACTAACTAATACTCCTATTAACCCTTGAGACACTCGTTCATCGTAAGCTTCGGTCATCTTATGAGGTAATCGGCTCTCAAATAGCACACCCAAAACAGTGAATAATATCGCTCCCAACATTGTACCTTCATACATGACAACAGCCATAGGAGGAAGTGAAAGAATAGGTTTACCTCCAGTAATCAAAGGATACGCCATTTGAGTCATAGAGGTAACCATGATACCTCCAACGAAACCTAACAATCCTCCGATAAAAGGGAATAAAAACAATTTAATATGTTCTTCCCGTTCACCAAAAGCACCTTCCGGATAAGGACAATCCGTCAAAAAATCTATGTCGTTCTCCGACACTCCAGTTTCTTTAACAGCATCTCCCGCATCCGCTGCTTGATTAGCGTCTTGGAATAAACCTAATACAGTTTTAATTGCCATAACTTTCCCTTCTCTTTAATCTTCTCTGAAAGTAGCAGGAACAGTCCGCCGACCGATTTGTACTTCCGTTTTTAAGATATCTCCTTCCTTAATGTCATACAATGGTATCAGAGGCATAACCTTACTGAACAATAATAGTAGCAAGGTTACCAATGCAAATGTACCTAATACTATAATCCCTTCAAATAATGACGGCGTATAATTCGCCCAAGTAAATGTAAATACTTGTTTATTAATCTGACCTGGGATGAAAAGTATGTATCTTTCTAACCACATCCCGATATTTACAGAAATACATGCTATGGATACGATCAATAAATTCCGTCTCCACACTTTTCTAGACCATAAAAATATTGGGAGGAAATAAGTAGTCACTATAAATATGATCATTATATAGTTCCATGGATATATAGTGAACTGTAATGTTCTTATTGCGACTTCGTCTGCTTCCCGTCCATAAATTCCAAATATAATCTCCATAACGAAGTAGTAGAACCATCCGGTTGATACTACTATCAATAACCGGCATAAGGCTTCTACGTGTTCTCTACGTATGTAGTCATGCCATCCATAAGCTTGCCTCAATAAAATCAAAACGAATATAACGGCTGAAACTCCTGAATGCACAGCTCCTACCACAAAGTACGGAGCAAAAACTGTTGAGTGCCATGCCTTAACAGATACTGCCATTCCAAAGTCCCAAGACACAATACTATGTACGGAAACGAAGACCGGCAAAATAAGGGCCGAAAGCAAAATCCCTGCTACAATCTGTAACTTCCATTGCCTGGCATTACCTTGCCATCCCATAGCCAGCTTGGTATAAATTATCTTTTTCAAACCTGTTGTATTATCTCTAAGGATTGCAAAATCAGGTATCAGAGCTATAAACACAAACAAAACGCTAGAAGTTAAATACGTCAGGATAGCACTAGGATCCCATACCAAAGGGGATCTGATATTAGGGAAGATGCCTCTAGCAAAATCATAAGGGAAAAACCAATAAAGGCTTCTCCATGGCCGTCCCGTATGAATTATTGGCATGGTCATTGCAGTCATAAGAGAGAATATAGTTAAAACTTCAGCGGCACGCGATGCAGGCCTTCTCCATTCTGCCTTAGCTAACCTCAAAATCGCAGATAACATCACACCCGCATGACTGATACCAATCCAAAAAACAAAGTTGGTTATGAAGAATCCCCACATAACAGGTCTATTTAAACCTGTTATCCCGAGTCCTTTATTAATCATATACGCGACCACTGTTGCTGCTATCAGCACGATAAAAGAACATATTCCTACAGCCGGCCAATACCATTTGGGAGTCGACATTATCGAGTTAAGTAGATCTTTATTAATTTGTTCCGGTGGTAAAATTCTCCCTTCCTGCATGGAAGTTATCCCCTATCCTAATTTTTATTCTGGTTTAGCTAATACTAAATAATTTCCTCTGAATAATCGACCCATCTTTTGGTACATGGCGCCTTCTTTGATTTCCCAAATATTCATCACGGGAAATATTTTAAGCCCAATCAAATACACCAGCCCAGCCAGTCCTATGACACCTATCAACATAAATAAATCCCAAATATCCGGGGCCACTGCTGGCGGAACAACTGTAATAGATATATCATAAATTTGTTCTCTTCCAGCATTAAATGCACCCACGAATGTCCTCACATTAAACATTAACGCTCCAAACAACACAAACACTCCCGCTAGTGGAGCTCCCCAATCTGCGCGTCTCACTGGATTCCATACCAATATTCCAAAAGGAATCAACCAGCTGCCTAAAGCATTAAGGATGAATATCCAAAACCAAGAGTCCACAAACAAGTAATTCAGTATGTTTTGTTCAACTTCCATCCTGCCATACCAAAAGGTTATGAAAAATGCAAACATATGATAGATCCAAAGCAAAGACAAGCCCAACAGGATTTTGCTGGCACTCCAGAAAGGTGAGGCACCTATGAATCTTTCATAACCTCCCCATTTTCTGAACACATACAAAACAATCAAAATTGCTGCCAATGATGTCTGAAATCCCATCAATGTGTAAATCGCGGGGAAAATGGAATCTTTCCAACCAGCAATCAAACTCATTCCTAGATCAGTCGAAATCAAAAACTGAACAAATGGTAGTGTCAGGAAATAAAGTCCTCCCAACGCTCCAATCGCTGCCTGCATAACCAGCCATTGTCTCTTGGAGCCTTTCCAATAACCAGCTAAGAAAATATATAATTTCTTTTTTGCTCCAGTAACGTATTGAATAGAAGCAGACATGTCCGGAGTTGAAGAAAGTAACAGTATCAAACAACTCATCAAAGGGAGAGAAAACATTGCCGCAGTTTCCCAAAAATGAGGCGCGCCCCAAGGAACCTGAATCCACAAAGTTCTCCTTATATCTAATGAATGATGTCCTATCTCGTTAGGATTAGCTATCTCAGGTATCATCAGCATTAGCGGTATGTACAAAACGAAATTAACAATTCCTACTAAAGCAAATATTTCTGCAATTCGGGTTAGAGGTCGTCGCCAGTGGCTTCTAATCAATCTAAATGCTACAGATACTAGAGGAGCAGGTGCTGTTACCATAAAAACAAAAGAAAATGCGGCCATATAGTATCCCCATGGTTCGTAATTGCTCAAACCATCAGCAGATGCTCTCATAACAAACCCAACTACACCTAAGACTGTTAAAATTAAGGTCACCCACAGCAACAATCTAGTTTTACCAAGCGATGTCGCTTTAGCAGGCAATCCTGCTAAATCTTCAGCATCTGGGAAAACCCACATGTCCTTGTAGTGGTGATTTAATGTCTTAAGCTCAGCCATGAGATTCACTGTGCTCCATCTTAAACTGGTCCACTTTCTTTAGATATATAACGCTAGGGTCTGTGCCAATTTCTTCTAAAATTCTATAGCCTCTTGAGTCGGAGTGTCCGTCATGACCATGTAGTTCCTCAAAGTAACCATGAATTTTATCTTCTTTATTGTTCTGATCACCGAACATCAAAGCATTTGTAGGGCAGGCCTGAACGCAAGCTGGCATGAAATTCCTAGCTGCCATAGTCTTGTCATTAAGTTTAGTTCTTTCTCTTCTTTCTACTGTGATTTCAGCTCTTCTGATTCTTTGAACGCAAAATGTGCATTTTTCTGTGATTCCACGGGTCCGTACTGTGACATCTGGATTGAGTTGATTTTGCAATCTTTCAGGCCACGTGGGTTCCCAAAAGTTGAAGAATCGCACTTGATATGTACAGTTGTTTATGCAATATCTTGTACCTACACAACGGTTATATACTTGAACATTCAATCCTTGATCGTTGTGATAAGTGGCATATACCGGACATACCGGTTCACAAGGGGCATTCCCGCAATGTTGGCACATAACTGGAAGATATCTAGCCTTCACATTAGGGAAATCACCTTCCCAGTATCTTTCTATCCTAATCCATTCAAAAGCTCTTTTCTGCATGAATAAATCTTTAGTATTGATAGGCAAGTTGTTTTCAGCTTGACAGGCTACGACGCATCCTTGGCAACCCGTACATTTATCTAAATCTACAACCATTCCCCATTTATGTTCTATTTTTACAACCATTACACTTCCTCTATCTGATCATTATTAATGATCGTGGTCTCCAGGAGAAGTCGTCTTGATTAGTTCCTCTCCTTCTGTGAATCCGACCTCTCTAGACTCGTAATCACCCTCGAACTTAGCAATACGCAAACTCTCGCCTGTGTTTGTAATACTCACAGTAGTTGCTGCCCAAGCTAATCCTTCTGTACCTTCTATTTTATTGTTTTCTATGATATCCAACACATTAGCACTCTCCCCATCGAGCCTATCAGTGGCATATGCAGAACCTTTTGTTCTCCCTTGACCCAAGGGGACACTGATTACACTAGGTGGCTGCGCGGGGCTCACAAATGCTATTCCTGTGATAGAACTCGCTCCCGATTTCACTTCTATCACATCTCCTTCTCGAATACCTCGTTCATTGGCAACCTTATCATTAATTTCTATCCAAGTTTGCCACGCTACAGAAGTAATTGGATCTGGAGTACCTTGCGCCCATGGCATATCTCCATTCCTTCCGTCTAATAAAGAGTTATGAAGGAACGGAACCAAATAAAAATCACCGTCACCAGACAACCTAGGTTCTTTATCCTTGTCAATAACCTTACTAATTAATCCGCTGATGTTAGATCGATCTTGCCCGACAGCAGATTTATCCCACCAGCCTCCTTGCCTTAACAAGTTAGACCAAAATTCTTGTTTAGTAGAACCAGATACTGACCCTCTGTTTAGCTCAAATAACTCATCTGACATTCCTTTGAGTGCATCTTCTAACGATTTCCATGGCATATTGCCATCTTTGCCTAAATCTTGAGCCAATGATAATAGAACATCACTAGAACTTCTTGGATCCATATCACTTAATGGGTTGACTATAGGTTGTTGTATACCAATCGTTTGATAGCCAGCAGCAGGCTCTGGGACATCATTTCCCCAATCTTCAATGAAGTTTCTATCAGGAAGAATCATGTCTGCGTACTGGTTAGTTTCGTTCATAAATGAATCAATACTCACCAGATATATGTCATCAGAATTCAGTACAGCTTCTAATCCGATCCAATCAGGTGATCCATAAACAGGATTCACATTATTCATTATGAGCATCTTAATTTTAGAAGATTTAATATCCCGTATGAGCTCCTCTAAATCAGACAAGGTGTGAGCATTACTTGTCGCTTTCAAATTTTTGACGGGTGATTCTGGATTCAAAATCACTCCACCTTCTTTACCAACGCTGCCTACTAAATGATTGAGTAGGTAAATCGCTTCAAGATTAAATAATCCATTTGTAGAAGCCCCTGCAGTTCCTCCTCCTATAGCTATCGCTGGACGATGAGATGCAAATTCTCTTGCTACTGTCCTAATTAACTCTGGAACTGAATGTGCTCCTAGCACATGTTCAGGTGCACCCAACTGATTGCCTATATTTTCAGGACTGTAGGCAGCTAGAGAGCTCAATCCTTGTCCTGAAGTTAAAGAATTCACGTCCACTCCAGAAGGATATAACTGTTCTTCTATGATGACATAAGCAATACTTAGCGCCAATTTACCTTCTTGTCCAGGAGTTATCGGAATCCACCTATCAGCATTAGACGCAGTAACTGAAAAACGAGAATCCACATGAGTCATGATCCCTCTATGGGAATGTTCACTATCTCTGAATTCTCCGTATCCCACTTGCCACTGAGTAGGAGAAACCCAAGTTGACAAGAAATCAGCACCAAATGATAAAACATACTCAGCATTACCAATATCATAATGAGGTTGGATATCTTGCCCGAAAATATTCTTAATCGCTGAACGATATGTCTTTAAATCCAAAGATTCAAACTCAATACGTTTTCCACCAAATGCCTTTATAAATTCATCTGCAATAACAGCACTATGTCCTCTCATGGGCGGGCTAATCATAGCCACAGCACCATCTCGTGATTCTAATGCCTTAGATACTTCATCAAGTGCACGCCCCCAGGTAATACTATCGAATCTTCCAGATGCCTTTTCTCCATTTAATCTCAACGGATTAGATAACCTATCTGGATGATAAAGCTGTTGCAATCCCAAATCAGACCAGACGCCCTGAGCACCTAAGTTTGTTGGGTAGTTAGGATTCCCTTGAATCTTCTTAGCTCTACCTTCTATAACTCTAACAACGACACCTTCGCTGCTAGGGCCGGTCCTGCAAAGTGTGGCGTACCAGTTCTCTTTTCCTTTAACAAGATCTTCAGGCAAAGCAACTGGGCTTTGCACTTTCAATTCATCTTCAAAAACATCACATGCCACCGCTCCCATAGCGGAAAGCCCTGCCCATGCCAAAAAATTTCTTCTTGTTAATTTCATTCGTAAACCTTGCGATCTTTATTTGTGGCAGATCGTACAATCTGTTGGAACGTCATATTTTCTGTGACAATCCAAGCACGTTCCCATTTTTAGAGATTGGAACTGTTTGGGCTGCACTTCTTCCATTTTCGCTACCTCACCATGACACACAGTACATACTTCTTTAACTTCTAATTGAGTCTCTGGAGTATCTCCCTGAGTAAAGTGTCTGATATGGGCTTCGTGTACAAATCTAACATGGTCAGGCAGTCTATGTACTCTTTCCCAATTCACGGGAACCCCATCACTGTACGCTGTGACCAACTTATCTATTTCTGCCTGAGCTGCCTCATCTCCACCAGATACTTTTTGGTGACAGTACCAGCATTGCTGTAATGCAGGAACAGTAGCTGAGTCGCCTTTTGTAACGTTTCTGTGACAAAACTCGCATTCCATTCCAAGTCCACCATCTTCAACAGTTCCGGCATGCGCGGTGTGAGGAAATGCTATCGGCTGAGCTGGCGCATCATTCAATCCGAACGGTGCATTAGAAAACCATGAGATAGCTACAACCAACAGGATAAATCCTGTGATACCAGCTACTATTAACCCAACTAGAGTTGCCGCTACTATGTTACCTTTTGGAATCATTTACTCCTATCTCTCAGATCAAGAACCTAGGCCAAAAATCGCCTACTCTCATCCACATATTAACTGCGTTTACTAGCAAAAAAACGATAGGGATAAGTAACACTAGCGCGAATGCTGTTAACGGTAGTCTAAATTTCTTTGCTGTATCTGGTAGGTCACCAGTACTAATAAGAGATGGAATAAATAGATGAGCAGCTGCCATCGAGAATGCAAAAGCTGCAACGAAGGGAGCCAAAGTCCAAATCGAGGTAAGATATAGATGTACGTTCATCCAATTAAACGAACTTAGTGTGCCTGGATCCTCTAGCATATTAACTGTTGTAGTGTCTCCTCTCTTCCTTAGCTAAAAGCTTACAGAAAGCTAACACAGTGAAAAATTAGTGTCAAGGTTAATTATAGTCCAATTAATACCATGAATTCAATCAATAATTTGCTCACAAATCTCTATTAGACTCAAAATCAAATAATGAATATAATAATGAACATTCCTGCTTGAGATTCGGATGTTATGAACTCAAAACAAAACATAACTCTACCTTCCGGGATTACTACTGATAAAATCCTTGAAGTGTACGAACAAATGCTAATGGTTCGCACTATAGACGAACGAGTGTGGGCTATGAATCGCCAAGGCAAAGTTCCCATAGCAGCATCTTGCCAAGGCCACGAAGCTGCTCAATTAGGAACATTGCTTGCTGCAGAATCTCACCCTGAATCTTTTTTCTTCACATACTACCGAGACTTAGCGATCAAATTCGGAGTTGGATTAGATGAGACCCAAATCATGCTCTCCTATTTAGGCAAACAAGGAGACCCATACAGCAATGGGCGCCAATTCCCTCTGCAAGGCTCCGATCTACAAAGAAATATCATCCAATTGTCTAATGTAGTGGCAGCAGGGATGACTCAAGCAGTTGGGCATGCATTAGCATCAAAGATTCAGAAAAAAGCTGCAGTGACTATGTCATTCTTTGGGGATGGCGCTTCGAGCCAAGGAGAATGCCACGAAGCTATGAATTTTGCCGGGATCCATAAACTACCTATAATTTTTATATGTGAAAATAACCATTATGCCATTTCAGTTCCACAAAACCTCCAAATGGCAATTTCAGAAGTTTCAGAAAGAGCCCCAGGATACGGGCTTGAATCAATCTCCATAGATGGCTCAGACTTGCTGCAAGTATATGAATCCATGCAAAAAGCTATTGCTTTAGCAAAGTCTTTTACCCCTGTACTCGTAGAAATGAATGTTGAGCGTATTATGCCCCATACATCAGATGATGATCACACCAGATATCGAGCCCTTTCAGAAATTGATCAACTGGCCCAACGGGATCCATTACTGAAACTCAAAACATTAATCCAGGACAATAGTTTCGCTTCTGAAGAGCAATTAGAAGAGATGCTATCACGATGCAATAGCCGAATAAATACCGCAACATCGCTAGCAGAAGCCGCCCCTGAACCCGACACTAAAACTCTACTGAACAACCTATTTGTGGAGTGATCAAAATATGGCAGAATTAAGTGTAATTGAGTCCATAAGAAACACGCTTTGGGAAGAAATGAAAAAAGATCCCACAGTTATAGTAATGGGTGAAGATATTGGCCAACGAGGAGGCGTGTTTTTAGCAACTCAAGGTTTTTTAGAGGAATTTGGAGAATCAAGAGTCATAGACACCCCTTTGGCAGAAGCTTCCATAATGGGCATAGCCTTAGGAGCATCTTTTAATGGGTTACGGCCCATACCAGAAGTGCAATTCTCAGATTTCATATGGCCCGGATTAAATCAAATTATTGGAGAAGCTTCGAAAACTGCCTATGGTAGTAATGGTGAACTAAATGCACCTATGGTTATTCGGATCCCTTACGGAGGAGGAATTCGAGGTGGTCTATACCATTCCCAAAACGTAGAATCTTATTTTTTCCATACCCCTGGACTAAAAATCTGCGCTCCCTCCACTCCTTACGATGCGAAAGGCTTATTAAAATCGGCAATATCAGACAATAATCCTGTCATATTTCTTGAGCATAAGAAAACATACAGACTAGTAAGAGGTGAAGTCCCCGAAGAAGACTATTCAATCCCAATAGGCGTAGCAGATATTAAAAAGTCAGGGAAAGATGTGACGGTAGTTTCTTATGGTCTAATGCTGCATTACTGCTTGGAAGCGTCCAGATTACTCGAAGACCACAATATTGACGTTGAAATTATAGATCTAATGAGCCTACGTCCTCTAGATACATCCACTATTCTAGAATCGATTAAAAAGACTGGAAAACTAGTGGTTGTACACGAAGACAATCTCACTGGTGGGGTAGGTGCTGAAATAGCAGCTACGGTGTCAGACTTGGGGTTCGATTACTTAGATGGACCGATTAAAAGAATTTGTGGGCCAGATATCCCGACTATGCCATTCGCAAAGTCTCTAGAAGAGGCTTATTTACCCAACACCACTAGTATTTTCAATGGGATACTAGAGCTAAGTCAATATTAATACTTGGAGTTTGAGCGTGTTAGAAATTATTAATCTTCCTCAAGTGGGTGAGTCAATAGTAGAGGGAACGATAGCAAAATGGTTGAAACATCCAGGAGATACCATCAAACAATACGAACCTTTGGTAGAAGTGGTCACTGACAAAGTCACCATGGAAGTTCCAAGTCCAATAGAAGGTACTATTTCCAAATTTCTAGCTGAAGAGGGCGAAACAGTAGCGGTAGGTTCTCCTATATTAGAAATAGATGTCCAAAATTCAAGCACATCAACCAACGATGATAATAATGATTCCAAGGCATCTAGAACGGGGTTCCTAGTGGACAATATTACACAGGTTGGTCCTACGGGAGGGACTCCATTTAACAATGAGACCACCCCTTCCCATGCTCCATCAGAAACCATTCATCCCAGAATTTCTCCGGCAGTACGAAAATTAGCTGAAGAACTATCCATAAATCTGGAACAAGTAAAAGGAACAGGTATTAACGGCAGAATAACAAAAAATGACGTACTAGACTTTAACAAGCCTTCCTTTAACCCCGCACCTTCAGCAAATAATACATCACCTATTCGAAAAATTATCGCCAATAATATTATTAAGAGCTACAGTCAAATCCCACATGCATGGACAATGATTGAGGTCGACGCAACGGACTTAGTAATAACTAGAAACCAATCCAAAAATCAATTTTTGAAACAAACAGGATTTAATTTAACGTTCATGCCATTTTTCATGATGGCAGTTATCACAGCACTAAAAAATAACATGACCTTCAACGCTGAATGGGAAAATAATGACATCAAGCAACATAACGATGTAAATCTTGGCATTGCAGTAGCTTCTTCATTAGGATTAGTAGTACCTGTAATACATAAATCAGACACATTAAACTTCACACAACTGGCCATTCAAGCAAATTCATTAATTACAAAAGCAAACTCGGGCAGCCTAGAACTCAATGAGGTCCAAAACGGCACCTTTACAGTCAATAACACAGGCGCTCTTGGCTCTGTACTATCCAAACCTATTATTAATCAAAACCAATCAGGCATTATTACAATGGAATCCATTTCACGCAAACCGTGTGTGGTAGGAGATGGGATATCAATACGATCCATAATGAATGTGTGTTTATCTTTCGATCATAGACTAAATGATGGATACGAAGCGTCTAATTTACTCCAAACGGTAAAAGATTATTTAGAAAATATCTCTTCGACATTTAATTTATGAATATAAATACATCACTTGATGTCATTGACTTGGGTTTGATTCGTTACTCAGAAGGAATAGACCTGCAAAAACAATATGTGGCTGATATTCAATCTAATCAGCGTAGCAACACATTACTTTTAATGGAACACTATCCTACCGTCACTATAGGGAGAACTAGTGACCCAAATCATATTCTCGATTCAATAAAGACCAATCCTCAAATTGAAATCATTGATACAGACCGTGGAGGACAAACAACCTTTCATGGACCTGGTCAAATAATCGCTTATCCTCTATTAAACATCAAAGGCTGGGGCGGCCCTCACAAATACATACGGACATTGGAAACGGTGATAATGTCAGTATTAAGCGATATAGACATTGAATCCCAAACCATACCAGGATTAACCGGAGTCTGGATTAAAAACGAAAAAATTGCAGCAATCGGAGTTAAAATATCCAGAGGTGTAGCTTTCCACGGATTCGCCTTAAATATTAATACTGATCTCTCGTTTTACAGTCACATAATTCCTTGTGGAATTCACGATAAAAAAGTTACGTCATTGCAAAACATACTTGGAATTGAATATCCTATGGATCAAGTTAAGTCTTTGATCATTAAGCATTTATCAGAAGCATTTGATATATGAAATTTAATCTTAGTGCAAGGAAATAAAGATGACTATATCTAAAAAAATCCACAAATTCATTGAACAGGGTGGATGGATCCGCAAAATGTTCGAATCCGGGATTATTTTAAAGCAGCAATACGGATCTGATAATGTATTTGACTTATCTTTGGGCAATCCAGTCATAGAGCCTCCGGCAGAGTTTCACGAAGCTTTGCTGAAATTAGCGTCTAATCCAATTCCTGGAATGCATAGATATATGCCAAACGCAGGCTATCAAAATACTCGAGATGTGATCGCAAAATCAATATCAAAAGAATCCCAAATAGATTTAAATGGAAACCACATAATAATGACTTGCGGCGCTGCTGCTGCTTTGAACGTTGTATTAAAAACTATAATCGATCCGGAAGATGAAGTGATAATACTATCGCCTTTTTTTGTTGAATATGAATATTACATAGACAATCACGCGGGCAAACCAATCATCGTTCCAACTAAGTCAGACTTTACTCTTGATATAGACCTTATTGAGGCTGCAATTACTTCAAAGACCAAAGCTATAATAATTAATTCTCCCAATAACCCAACAGGCATTGTATACAATGAGGAAACATACCAAGCTTTATCAGACCTATTTTCTACGAAACAGCAGCAATACAATCATGACATATATATCATCAGCGACGAACCTTATCGGAAAATTGTCTTTGGCGACATCACATGCCCTCATTGGTTTAATCATTACGAGAACTCAATTATTGTCCATTCCCATGCTAAGGATCTAGCATTACCCGGAGAGCGAATCGGATATATTGCCATCTCTCCAACAGCTTCCGAGATTTCAAACTTACTAGATGGTCTTACATTCTCAAACCGAATCTTAGGATTCGTGAACGCGCCTGCTTTAATGCAAAATTTATTACCTCATCTCCAATCATCCGTTATAGATCCTGGAATATATGAAGCTAAAATGAACTTCTTATATTCAGAATTAACCCAAATGGGATACCAAATAGCAAAACCGCAAGGAGCATTTTATTTATTCCCTCAAAGCCCTATTAAAGATGATTCGGCATTCACAGAAGAACTTTTACAAGAAAAGGTTTTAGTAGTGCCAGGCAGAGGATTTGGCACAAAAGGGCATTTTAGAATCTCATATTGTGTCGAGGATGCGGTCATCGAAGGATCTTTACATGGATTTAAAAAGCTCTCAGAAAAATACCACATGGTATAGTGTCTGAATATAAAACAGTCAGGTTATTAAAATGAATATTCCCACAGTACTCACCATTTTACGCTTAATAGCTACACCAATCGTAATAATATTAATTTACATCGGAAGCCTATCTAATATTCTTCCTGAGTACAGTATCGTGTTAGTAGTAAGCGCTGGGATTCTATTTGCTATTGCAGCAATCACTGATTTCATTGACGGAAAACTAGCAAGAAGTACCTCACAGGTTACTAAACTTGGGACTTTCCTTGACCCGATCGCTGATAAATTTATGGTTTGTTGTGTTCTCGCAACATTAATCCTAGTATATTCAGAAACAAATTATAGGATACTATTTACCATATTAACTACAGCTGTCATATCAAGAGAAATATTAATAACTGGTCTTCGAGAATGGACTGCGAGAATGCGAGTGGAAGAGACCTCCGCAGTATCTCAATCAGGAAAAATGAAAGCGGGATTTCAAATGACAGGCATCACCATGCTGATACTGGCTCTTTCAATAAACAACAATATTTTCACGCAAATATCCATGGTGATATTCGGAATAGGAGTCCTCTTAGGATTGACTTCTGCCTACGGTTATATGAAAGCATCAATAAAAACTTTCATATAACCGTAGATAACTATTTAGAAAATATAGTCTGTGTCTCTTTTGAAGGAAGTATAATAGTGGCTGTTCCTTTGGTTGTAATTTCCTTTTTCTGGTTCTCTGCCCAAATATCCATGTCAACCATATGATCATCACCTTCAATTCTCTTAGCAGTGATTTTTCCTTTACACCAAGTGGTATCTCCCACAACATTAAATCTGCGCAACTCAACGTACATGTTCTTTAAGAAACCGTCGTCTCCCATCCAATGTGTCAGTAAATTGCCCATCCAGCAACATCTCTGACAACCATAATCATATGCCCCCGGCAAACCAGCACTCTCTGCCGCTTCTTGGATGTCATGAACCCTAATTATTGCTTCCTGTGCTCCTGTGCTAGGATCCACAAATCCCCAAGATGGATGCCTCAACATCTCTTTGAGTTGTATTCCATGTGATATTCCACCTATACATCCGGCAACAAAAGCTGTGATATCCCCGTGACTCATAGGTCCTTTAACAACCGGCGTTAGTTCATCTCCAACGTTCACGTCTTCAAACCATCTTGGATTATTGCCTCTAATTTCTTCATTGAGTACAGCGTTTGTAATTTCTTCTATTTCTTCTCTAGTGTACTTATAGGGTTCAAAAGTGTACTTTTGTTTCTCTCTAGCAGCGCTCCTTTCAGCACGAACCTGCCACCCCCTAGTTTTCGCGATCTTTTCGCCTCTTTGGTTAAAATATGTACTCACACTGGACTGAATTAAAATCTTACCGGCAAATTCACTTTCCTTCTCTTCTAAGCCTGTAAATTGTTCTTGAACAGAGATTTTGTCATCCATATAAATTGGTCTATACCATTCCCAATCATTACCCGCGTGGAATCCATGGACTCCGGGTAGACCCCCGCATCTCCCTGAACACCAATAAACACTATACAAGAATGCCGCAGGGGCAATAATAGTTCCAAACTTCGAGGTCTGAGCATAGCTCATGTCCCAATACAGAGGATTTTGATCTCCAATACCTTGGCAAAAGTGCCGGATTGCACTCCTTGAAGCCTCTTCATTAAACAAACCAACCCCATACTGCCTAGGTCTGTTAAAGCTTCCTATACGCTGTCTTAATCTATCAATTCCTTCTTGAGTTATTTTTCCTGATTCGAGAACCATTATTCCTCCATATGAATAATTTATATGCTTATCTGGCTGGACCAACTATACCAGATTTCACATCAGATGGTAGCTTGGGGCGCCTCAGCGTCCAATATGATCCAGTCGCAAGGATATATATTACTATGCATGGAATCAAAGACCAATAGTAGCTATCAGTTCTATCGAAAATGAATCCCATCCAAACAGGCGTGCTCATTGACATCAACTGGTTCGGCAAATGATGCCACCCTTGCAAAGTCGCAAAATTTTTCCTTCCAAAATAATCACCCAACATTGCCCAAGCCAAAGGATTTGCAGCATCAGACAGAGCTAGAAGGACTGCAAAAAGTCCTAATTGCCACAACGATCCACTCCTATCCAATAAGACTAGCATTGATATGCCTCCAAGAAGCATGCACACTGCACTCACTTTCTCTTTACGCCACCGATCACCTATCCATCCGATCATAGGGTTTAGAATCATAGATCCTACTGAAAACATCATCATGAAAAACGAAGCAATAATCAGACTTTCAGTTTCAGATCTATTCACTCCCTGTAAAAACCATATCATCATTGGAGCCATCAATAAGTTTATTCCTGATGTAACTGTATTCCTTAATCCAGTAGCGATCATAAGTTGCCAATAGGCAATAGTATGCATGGCTTCTTTCACGCCAAAATCCTCTTCTGGATAATCAGTTGAGCTCAAAATATCATTATCATTAACTTCTGAAATACCATCTGGTTTAAGCCCCATGGATTCAGGAGATTGCTTGACCAACCAAGAAGTACTAACCATAAAAATCACAACAAAAACACCCGTTATGAAAGAAGAACGCCTCCACCCTAAACTTAGAACCATCCATGCAACGAGAGGTGCAAAAGCGCCCCCAAAACCATTACCCGTAGATATAATAGACATTGCTAATCCTCTATGCTTCCTAAACCACGAATTAATAGCTGGAATGGCCGCTGTATGGTACCCGGCACGAACTCCGAAAGAAATTAATCCTACTAATACCAGGCAGAACATCAAATAACTATGGACAGCAGCTAATAATATAAATCCTAGACCCGAGGTAACTCCTCCGAAAATAAGCATGTTTTTATAGCCAAATTTATCAACCAAATATCCTATTGCGGGTGCAGAAATTCCCGCAGTCAGCCTACCTAGCATATCGGCAAATGCTATTGAAGAAACTCCAATCCCCAGTTCTTTACGTATAGGAATAACGTATATAGTGAAATTTCTATTAAACGAACCGATTTTCACTGTGATACCTAACAAACTAATCAGAACAATCCACCATCCGTAGAATATTCTAGGATTAGATGAATTTACTTTTTTATCTATATCAGGCTTCAATGATAATTCTTAAATATTTATTGATATGATTCTAACGTTTGTCAGGTAATTTAGGAGCTTTTAGAGTCCAATATGAACCAGCTGCTAAAACATATATGACCATGCAAGGTATTAATGCCCAATAATAGCTACCAGTATTATCAAAAATCAGCCCCATCCATACCGGAGTACTCATAGACATCAATTGATCAGGAAGATGTTGCCAACCTCTCAAAGTCGCGAAGTTTTTACGGCCAAAAAAGTCGCCTAATATAGCCCAGGCCAAAGGATTCGCTGCATCCGCTAAAGACAACATCAATGCAAAAACTGCTAACTTCCATAAAGAACCACTATGATCTAATAGGGCCAATATAGAAAGTGCTCCAGTAACCATGCATAATGCGCTAACTCTATTTTTATGCCATCTATCGCCAATCCAACCCACTAGTGGGTTCAAAAACAACGTACCCAAAGAAAACACAAACATGAATAAAGTCGCAATTATATAACTATCTGTTTCATTCCTACCTCCACCCTGAAGAAACCAAATCATAACTGGCGCCATCAGAAAAGAAATTCCTGCATGTACTGTGTTCCTAAAACCAACAGCTATTACAAGTTGCCAATATGCAAACGTCGTCATAGCTTCTTTTACACTAAAATCTCGCTGGTTTGATAATTCATTAGATGCGGAATCCTCTGAAGGGTTGTTTTCTAATTTATCAGGTTCTTCTCCATCTGGGTGCAAACCCATAGATTCTGGTGATTGTTTAACTAGCCAAGACGAAGTGCTCATGATAACTATAATAAAAATACCCGTTACGAACGCTGAACGGCGCCATCCCAAAGAAAGAATCATAAAACCTACTAATGGAGCAAATAATCCACCTATTCCATTACCAGTAGAAACAATTGACATTGCCAATCCGCGGTGTTTCCTAAACCAGGCGTTTATTGCAGGAATCGAAGCATTGTTAAAGCCTGCCCGAACTCCCATAGATATCAATCCGACCAACACCAAAGTAAAAGTGAAATAATTAGTTACCCTGGCTAACAATATAAATCCCAATCCTGAAGATAAGCCTCCAAATATAAGCATGTTCCTATATCCGAATCTATCAGTTAGATAACCCCATAAAGGGGCCATAAACCCTGCAGTCATTCTTCCTAACATATCGGCTGTTGAAATAGCAGCCACGCCTATTCCTAGTTCTTTTGTTAAAAACGGAACATAAACTGAGAAGTTTTTGTTAAAAGAGCCTTGTTTGACCGTAATTCCGAGCAATCCTGTAGCGACAATCCACCATCCATAAAAAATTCGCTTCTCACCAGAATCACGCGTCTTTGATAAATTTAACTTAACCAATTAATATCCTTAAAATTAGAGACTAATTTATCACTTCAGTAGCAATTAAATGCGCAATATAATCCATATCCAACCCAAGAAGGTCATGGTATATATACTCATTATGTTGCCCTAAGCTAGGAGCAGGGGTCCGTACAGAGCCGGGAGTTTCACTAAGTAGCCACGGCATTCCGTAGATCCATTCTATCCCAACATGAGGATGCTCAATTTCGGCATAAGCTTCCCTATCTTGCCAATGTGGATCAATAAACTGATCTTCTATATTCATAACTGCCATAGACGGCACACCTAGACCTTGCAAAGATTCCACCAATTCATCTCTATTCATATTTCCGACCCATTCAGAAATATTTTGGTCTAATTCCACAATATTTTCTATACGATAGTCATTGGTACTAAACTTGATGTCTTCAATCCAATCAACATTACCTACTATTTTTTTAAATGATGACCACTGATTATCATTTTGAATAGAAATAGATATCCATTGATCATCTCCAAAACATCTATAATTGTTATTAGGAGAATATAAATCTTTATTGCCTGTCGGAACAGGGGCGGACCCATGGATTTGAGTTTGTAAAAATCCTAAACCTAACATTGAAGTCGTGGCTTCAAGCTGGGATACTTCTACATATTGTCCCCTTCCTGTATTATTTCTATATATCACAGCAGACAATATTGCCAATGAAGCATGAACCGCCGCTACTACATCACTCCAAGGAGCCTGTAATTCTCCTACCAATTGTTCATCTTCATCATAACCTACCAAACTCATCAGTCCAGACAAAGCTTGAATTATCGGAGCATATGCCAAAACATCTTTCATTGGACCAACATCTCCAACAGCAGGCATGGAAACCAAAATAATATCAGGTTTTACTTCTTTTAATGATTCATAATCCAATCCGAGTCTATCTAGAACCCCAGGAGAATAATTGTTAACAACGACATCACTCTGAGAAATCAAATCTTTAACAATTTTTATCCCTTCCAATGTTTTCATGTCTACCGTAATACTTAATTTGTTTCTATTAATTCCATGGAAAACAGGTTGCAATTCAGGCCATAACCCTCTATCCCCTCCTGCCAGATCTTCTCCTATCATCGGCCTACCCAACCTCAAACCATCCAATCTAGTTCTAGTTTCAATTTTTATTACTTCCGCTCCGTAATCCGCCAGTAATTGAGTAGCCATCGGAGCTGCCCATGCTGTCCCGAAATCTATTACTCTCAAATTCGATAATGGTAAATTATTGTTCATATAACATTATCCCTTTGCAATCGCCTGAACTCATCTGCTTCCAATCTTAATCTTCCAAGAAATATGTCTTCGTTATCTTGTCCCAAAGTTGGTGCAGGCCTTTTTACATCTAAGGGAGTCTCTGACATTCTAAAAGGATGACCAGGATGTGTGAAAATTTTCCCATCCGGCTCCTTTATAGGTTCAAAAAAATCTCTTCCAATTAATTGTTCATCTTCCATTACTTCATCAAATTTTTTCACAGGAACACACGGTATTCTGTTTTCTATGCAAATCTCTAGAATTTCTTCCTTGGTCCGTTGCATAAACCATGGTGCTATCAAAGACTCAGCCTCTTCTGGATATTCATCACTCATAGCTCTGCGATTCCTATATCTGGGATTCTCCATCCATTCCCTATCGTCTAACAAATCTAAGAAACGTTGATATTGTTCCATTTGAGGGGCATCAATACAAATATATCCATCTTTACATGGTAAAACACAATTAGGGAACAAACCTAGTCTCATTCTGTTACCTGACCTCCAACCAGCCACTCCTCTATAAATATAAGTAGGCAAGTGATAGCCTGTTAGTAGAACCCCTATTACTTGAGACTCAGACACATCCACCAATTGGCCTACCCCCGTCATAGATTTAGACAATACAGCCATTAATGTTGCAAACGCTGCTCCCACTCCTGCTAGAACTCCTGCTTGGGAAAGAGGGGTTGTTAATGGCTCTCTGCTTTCATGGCCGGTCCCAAAACTTAATCCACTAAAAGCATTGGAAGTCAAATCAGATCCTTGATAATCTTTATAGGGACCAGTCCTGCCATATGGGCTAATTGAAGTGACAATCAAACTAGGAAATTTTTGTTTTAGATCTTCATATCGCAAACTAGCATTTTTTAAAAAATCTGAGGTTTGATTTTCAATAAGTATATCCGCTTCCTGTAATAATCTTAAAAGGATTGCCTTACCTTCTGGGTTAGTCACATCTAAAGTTATCCCTTTCTTGTTATAGTTCGCAAACAAGAAAGCCCCACTTTTATCTCGGTCCTCAAATTGGTCAGTGAACGGACCTTGACTACGACTAACATCGCCTCTGCCCGGATATTCTATCTTAATAACCTCAGCCCCCATTTGTGACAGTAACCTAGCACAATACGGGCCAGATACGCCTTCAGCAAGCTCTATTACTTTAATTCCTTCTAAAGATCCGCCTAACAAATTTTCCTCACAATTACAAAAGTTCCACTATACAAAAAAAACGTTCAATCGCCAACAGTAAAATTCCATAAAACCGCTATATATAAAGGATAACTAACACTACTGGATTACTACAGATTGTGATGATAAACTACGGAGATTATGGAAGAACTCATGCACAAAACCCTAACACAATTACGAACAACTACATTCGATCACAAATGTTGTGGGTCTAAATCTGGGTTTTTTTACGCATGTTGTTGTAGCAATCTAAACTTAGAGAAATGATGAGCAAATGGCCCACGTGAAAACGTGGGCCATTTGATTTCTGATCCAACATCAAAATGCGAGGAGAGAAAATGTCAACAGAACCTTTGAAAAATACTGAATTATCTATAAACCCTCAAGTAATAGGGCTTCAAGTAGAATCCATGAATCAAGATATCATTCCTAATGACAACTTTTTTGTCAGGAGTCATTCAAATCAGCCTGAAATAGACATAAGCACATGGAATTTAAATATTTTTCATGACGACAAACACATCAAATCCTTAAATTACAATGACATCTTATCCCTTAAATCCCATGAATTTAAAAATGTTTTGGAATGTGCAGGCAACAGCAGAGCCGCCATTCAACCACCTGTAGAAGGACTCCTTTGGGACAATAGCGGGGTAAGTTCTGCTTATTGGACGGGAGTTTCTGTATCTCAAATTCTAGAAGGTATAGAAACAGCGGGTTGTGTAGAAATAGCTTTTATTGGAGCTGACGTAGCAATGAATCCTACTACCAATGCTAACGAACAATTTGGAGCTAGTCTGCCTATAGACAAAGCTTTATTGCCTGAAATCCAAATTGTTCATTCAATGAATGGTGAAACCTTACCCATTTCTCATGGATTCCCTTTACGTTTAATAGTCCCTGGATGGTATGGAATGGCCTCAGTAAAATGGCTTACAGAAATTCGATTGCTGTCAAAAGCATATTATGGGTTCCATCAAAGTGAGTACTACGTTTACCAGAAGCTTGGTGCACTAGAATCTGACAAACCTGAAAGAGTAACATCTATGCAAGTGAAATCTTTGGTAACATCACCAAACAGAGGGCAAAGCTTCACAGATTGCCCGGTATCGATAAGAGGTAAAGCTTGGACTGGAACAGGAAGTATAAGCAAAGTAGAAATCAGTCTAGACGAAGGGAAATCTTGGCACTCAGCTAACCTGGAACACAACAGTGAACCGCGACACTGGACTTCATGGGAATACCAATTTGAAAATGCAAAACCTGGATATTACATAGTGCAATCTCGAGCTTCCGACTCAGAAGGAAATATTCAACCAATGAAGTTTGATTGGAATTTCAGGGGATTCGCTAACAACGGGATCCACGGAGTTCCATTTAGGATAAAACCAGACTAGGTCCTTTTCCTGAAAGTCTGACGCTCGATAGCATTAAATTCATAAATCTTATTTCAGCAAACAGGCCGATTGAGAACAGTTGATGAGACTTTTCTTTTAACTAATTTACCCAATTTCTGATCTATTACTAACTTTCTATCTTCTACTACAATATTTCCTCTGAGTATCGTGGTAACAGGCCAGCCTTGAGCATGAAATCCTTCCCAAATACTGTAATCACTTATATGGAAGTCACTCATCTCTAAGTTTTTATCAAACGACGGATCTATCAAAACAATATCTGCATCAGATCCAGGTGCTATTAAGCCTTTCTGAGGATACATTCCCATAATCTTAGCCGCATTGCTGGAAGTAACTTCTACAAATCTCTCTAAAGACATCTTTTGCCTACTGACACCTTCACTAAAAGTAACGCCCATTCTAGTTTCTATCCCGTTATGGCCGCCAGTAACATCTGATACTTTCTTTCCTTCAACTTTAAGATTCCAATTGGTACAGTATTCATCAGTAGCAACAGTACTCAATCCATAATCCACCAAGCCTCTCCATAAAGATTGTCTATCTGATTCAGACTTCAACGATGGATAAGTATGATATTTCATGCCAAACTCTTCTTTGTAATGATCGGCATTAAAGCAACAATAATTATGTAATGTCTCACCATAAATTGGCATGCCTTTTGACCTAGCTTCTCTAACCGCCAATAAACCTTCGTTAGCACTGACATGAACAAAATAAACAGGAGAACCGGTCCATTCGGACACACGTATTACTCTTCTGAAAGATACATCTTCTGACTCGTTACTGTGTACCAAGTGCATATTCCACCATTCTGTATTTTCATTACGGGCTAATTTCTCATACATGTGTTGAACCATATCATCATCTTCTGCATGAACCATCAACATAGCTCCTGTCCTATGAATAGTCTCCATCAAATCATGTAAATGACCCATCTTGACCATACGAGGTTCTCCTGCCATTTCTGGAGGCCTGATGTTGGTTGTGAAAATTTTAACTGTAGCAAAACCATCTTCGATAAACTCATGCAATCCTCCCATAATCCTGTCAGGAATCTCCCCTAAAAGCATCAGATGGTGGGAATAATCTGCATAAGATTTGCCTGTCCATTCATGAGCTCTTTCAGCCAAGGCCTGTTCAATGCTGATTCCTGGGTATTGAATCGCAAAATCCAAAATGCTTGTTGTCCCTCCAAACATAGATGCTAAGCTAACTTGCTCAGGAGGAGCCGTTTTTTCTGAATGACCCATTATAGGAGCTGATATATGAGCGTGCGGTTCTATCCCTCCAGGAACAACAATTTTGCCTGTTGCGTCCAATACTTTATGAGCTTGCTCATCAATCGAGTCAGGGAGGGACACATTAGCGATTTTTTCACCTACTATTCCGACATCCCACAATCCTGATCCCCATGGAGTTACTACCGTTCCACCTTTTATTAATAGATCTAACATAAAACCTCCTAAAGAATAATTAAGAAGGGTTTTTTGCCGAGGTTGATTCCGGCAAATATGTCTCCCAATCTGCCACTTGTTCTTTCTTGGTAGAAGGAAGCAACATAATTGAAATAACACCCATTAAACTAAATGCCATTGACACAATCAAAGTAGCGTCAAAATCTCCCGTAAGATCCCGTAGGAACCCTCCGATCATGGCACCTGAAGCCATACCTGTTCCAGCTCCCATCATTTGCCATCCGTAAGTTCGCGCAACTGGGGCACCTTTATAATATTGACGGTTTATTATCGGGAAAGAACTCATTTCTCCACCAAATCCAATACCAAATAACACAGCAAACAAATAAAACATCCAAAGATTCGGGCCTAATAACAAAATCACTATCGGTAAAACCTGTAACAAGAAACACAATCCCATAATCAATTTACTGCCTAACAAATCAGACAATATGGGGGATCCGAATCTAGTCAAAGTACTTGAAACTGACATCACTATAAAAACAGCCGCGGCTTGAACCGCACTCAGACCATTATGCTCAGCTATTGATGCTAACCAAACCACGATTATGGAATGACCCGCACATCCCCAATAATGTATCCCAATAAGATTCCAAAAGGCGTTTGTCTTTTGAGCGCGTTTAAGGAAAACGGTTGAACGAATTTTGGCATCATTCCCGGTAGAAGGCACCTCGATAGGTTCATCAGGGTCTGCACCTAGAGGTCTTAAGTTAACATCGCTTGGGTGATTTCTGTAGAGCATTATAGCCAGCAGTAATACGATTCCTCCCCCTATACCGGGTAACCAAAAAGCCCCTCTCAATCCAAATTGCTCAAAGCTTAATATATATAGAACAATCGGAGCGGCAACAACCGGTCCTAATCCTTGAGAGGACTGTAATATTCCCATTCCTATACCTAGGTGTTTCTTAAACCAAACAGAAACCCCAACCGTTAATGGAACCTGGAATATTGCCATTGATAAGCTAACAATAATTCCAAAATAGAAGTAAAATTCCCATAAAGTACGCATCGTTGAGGTAAGCACCATTCCAGCAACAAAAATGACAGTCCCGACCAACAAAGCTCTTCTGAATCCTAATCGATCACCTATCCAACCAGCCGTAGGACCAAATAAACCAGAAGCTATCCACTGTATGGCAAATCCATAACCAACCATTCCGTAGCTCCATCCAAAAGTCTCAACAATTCTAGGAATTAAAATACTAGAAGCAGTACGGAACGAGGAAGCTGACAGGCGCATAATAGCTGCTGAGAAAACAACAACCCACGCATAATGTATTCTTGAGGTCATGCTACTCCTACGGATTTGAATATCGAATCATTTCAATATTTGTATTAGAATACAAATACTATCGGTTTACGGTATGGTACATATTAAGTATTAGTTTGTCTAACATTTGAAGAGTTACTAAATGAATTCCAACTTAACAATGATAAATATTCCCTTAGTCGAGGACATTTCAAATGACTCTGGAAACAATCTAATACAAAATCTACGTTCAATCTTAGGAGTTCAATCTGTTGAGACAAAAACAAACAACGACATTAGCATCAGTTTCGATGGCAGATTCCTATCTCTATCCAGCCTTAAAATAGGAATAGAACGAGCGGGTTACACCATTAAATCTACAAACCTTACCCTAAATATAACAGGCATGACGTGTGGTGCATGCGTTAACCATGTTGAGACGGCAATCCGAAATATTCCTTATACTCTTGAAGCTAATGTCAATTTAGCAACAGAACGTGCGAACATACAATACATAGAAAATGATTCCACAGAATCATCAGACTTCATTGAAGCGATATCTAGTGCGGGATACTCAGCTGCTATGCCAGGAAATTATAGCCAAGAAGTAGATAGGCTTAATAAAAATGATGAACTTCGAAGCATCAAAAACCGATTAGCCATATCATTTCTGGGAAGCATGTTCATTTTCTTAACGAGCATGCATTTCTTACCTTGGCATTCGATAACCTCGAGTATTCCATATTTAGAGGTATATTGCTTAATCATTGCAACAATTATCCAGTTTTGGTGCGGTTACAGCTTTTATACATCAGGCATCCGAAGTTTAATAGCATTAGCCCCCAACATGAACAGCCTTATAATAATTGGCACAAGCGTTGCATATGGCTATAGCGTTTTCCTAACTGTTATTAATACTAGCTTCTTCAACCCCTCGATTTCCAATATGTTCCCTCCATACTTATTCTTCGATACCTCTACTATGATCATCACTTTAATAATTATGGGTAAATATCTGGAAACCATTGCCAAGGTAAAAACATCACAATCAATTAGGCAACTCATTCAATTACGTCCTACTACCGCAACTTTATTAAGGAATGATGAACAAATTGAAGTGGGCATAAACGAAATAAAAATTAACGATGTGATATTAATTAGACCCGGAGAAATTATTCCAATAGACGGAACTATACTGTCTGGATTTACTAGCATAGATGAATCAATACTTACCGGAGAGTCAGTCCCTCAAGATAAAGGCCCTGACTCAGTAGTTTACACGGGCACAATAAACTTTGACGGTTCTATTACAGTAGTTACAACTAAGAACGTCGACGATTCTTTGTTATCACAAATAATATCTCTAGTAGAGCATGCACAAGGCTCCAAAGCACCAGTCCAAATTCTGGCAGATAAAATATCTTCTGTTTTCGTCCCTGGAATATTAGCAATAGGGTTCCTCGCATTCCTAGGCTGGGGATTATTTGGGCCCTCGCCTCAATGGATAATTGCTTCTACAGCATTCATATCTATAATAATTATCGCCTGTCCGTGTGCCTTAGGGTTAGCTACACCAACAGCCATAGTAACCAGTACAGGAAAAGCCGCTCAATTAGGTATCTTAATAAAAGACGCAGAAACTTTAGAACAACTCAAACATATCGACACAATAGTATTTGACAAAACAGGAACACTGACCGAAGGAAATTTGGAAGTTTCGTCAATTGAATCAACTTCATTACATGAAGACAAATTCCTAAAAATAGCTGCTTCAATTGAAAACCATTCAGAACACCCTATAGCAAAAGCTATAGTACAACACGCCAGGAGAAAAAATATTGTAGTAGAAGATGTGACAGACTTTAGAAATCATCCAGGTTTAGGAGTGACTGCGACACAAAACAACAAATCAATTATCATGGGCAATCTACAATTTATGAAATCATTCAATCTTGATGTCCCTGAATTGGACACGGTTGCCACTAGAGTTTATTTATCCATTAACGATGAATTTGTAGGATTCATAACTCTGACGGATAAAATTAAAGAGTCTGCTGCCTACACTATCCAAACATTGAAAAATACCGGGAAAAACATCATCCTGGCAAGTGGTGACAATCCGCAAGTTGTTGAGCATGTCGCGGAGCAACTTAATATTCAACAATATTATTCACAAACTACACCACAAGAAAAATTCTCTCTCATAACCGATTTGCAATCTATGGGACGGAAAGTGTTGATGATTGGAGATGGGATAAATGATGCTCCAGCCCTCACTCAATCTGACATTTCAATGGCAATAGGACAAGGCTCAGACATATCTATAGAAGCATCTAAAATCACTCTGCTTAGACCTGATCTAACGTCCATACTGGATTCAGTCAAACTAAGTGAGGTCACATCAAGAATCATAAAACAAAATTTATTTTGGGCATTCTTTTATAATTTATTACTAATACCAATAGCAGCGGGGGCTTTATATCCTGTATTTAGTATTATCAATTTCAATCCTACAAACTTAAGTTTTATATTTGGGGATACGGGATTCCTCAATCCTGTTATGGCAGCTTTTGCCATGGCATTTAGTTCAATAACAGTGATATCAAACTCTTTACGGATTAAGAATTTCAACCCTTAGATCAACCACAACACCTTTTGTATTTCTTACCACTTCCGCATGGGCATGATTCATTACGGCCAATTTTTTTTCCGGTGGTATCTACGACCAATTTGGGGCTCTTTTGTCTTGGTATAGGAGCTTGCCCCGCCTCAATATGAACATTAAATAAGCTTTTAAGCATATCTGACCGTATTCGAGTTAATAGCTCAGTAAATAATTTAAATCCCTCTGTTTTATAAACAATCAACGGATCTCGCTGCCCATATGCGTGCAAACCAACTCCGGTTCTTAAATTTTCCATTGTGGTTAGGTGAGATAACCATCTGGTATCAATCGATTTAAGTAGTAATATTCTCGAAGCCAGGACCATATTATCCTGAGTCAATTCTTGTTCTTTCACCAAATAAACTTCTTCAGAGTGGTCATGCAGTACATCTTTAACATATTTTTGGTCAAGCTGTGCTAAAGATTCTTCTTCAATAATTTCTTCCGGAACAGTACTTATTGCACCCAATTCGGCATAGAAAGCATCATAATCCCAAAAGTCGCTATTGTGCCCTGATAGATATTGATCAACTATTGCATCGTATTCATCACACAACAATGTTTTAATTTTATTTTTTAATTCGGCGGAATCTAGTATGTCGTTACGCTCTTGGTAAATAACTGTTCTCTGATTATTAAGAACATCATCATAATTCAATAAATGTTTCCTGATATCAAAATGATATCCCTCAACTTTCACCTGAGCACCTCTGATAGATCGAGTTATAAGTTTATTTTCAATGGGAATATCTTCTTCCAATCCAGTCCAACTCATGACTGACTTGATACGTTCTCCTCCAAATCTCTGCATCAAATCATCTTCTAAAGAAACATAAAATTGAGAAGTCCCTGGATCTCCTTGTCTACCGGCCCTACCACGCAGCTGGTTGTCTATTCGCCTAGAGTCATAATGCTCTACACCAATCACATGAAGTCCTCCCAAATCTATTACAGATTCATGTTCTGACTCCCAATTCTCAGTATTGTCAGACTTACCTCCAAGCACTATATCCGTGCCTCGGCCAGCCATATTAGTAGAAACTGTAACTGCTCCTAATTGCCCTGCACCCGCTATGATCTCAGACTCATTAGCATGGTTTTTAGCATTCAGAACATTGTGAGGTATGCCTCTTTTCTTTAATCTGTCACTAAGATATTCGGAATCATCTATTGAAGCTGTTCCAATCAAAATAGGTCTTCTTGTTTCATAAGTAGATGCTATATCTTCTACAATTGCAGCCCATTTAGATTTGGAATTTTGAAATACTAAATCACTCTGGTCTTCTCTTTGCATTGGCAAATTAGTAGGGATCTCTGTGACTTCTAATCCATATATTTGATAAAACTCGTCAGATTCAGTCAAAGCAGTTCCAGTCATACCTGATAATTTAGTATAAAGTCTAAAATAATTCTGCAATGTAATAGTAGCGTAAGTTATACTTTCTTTTTGAATGCGTAACCCTTCTTTTGCTTCCACTGCCTGATGGAGACCATCTGACCAGCGCCTCCCATATTGTAGTCGCCCAGTAAACTCATCTACAATTACAACCTCTCCATCCCTAACAACATAATCTCGATTCTTTTGTTTAGAGAATTGCGCCACCACGGAATTCTCTGCAAAATGCACCAAATGAAAGTTATCTGGATCATACAAATTATCCACTTTTAACCACTGTTCGAATTTTTGTATGCCCTCTTGAGTTAATGATGTTCCTTGGGTTTTTTCATCAACTACAAAATCATCATTCTCTCTAAGACGCGTAGATAATTTAGAAAATTGACCATATAAATTTACTGGTTCTTCAGCTGGACCACTAATAATTAAAGGAGTACGCGCTTCATCGATTAAAATATTGTCAACTTCGTCCACAATTGCAAATTCCAAACTCTTCTGGACCCTCTGTTCACTCTCCACACTCATATTATCTCTGAGATAATCGAATCCGAACTCATTATTGGTGCCGTACAATATGTCCGAATCATACGCAATAGTCCTATCTACTAACTTCATGCAATCTGTTGATTCTGGATCATATACATAGGCGCTATCATGTTGAAGGCATCCCACAGTAAGACCTAATAACGAATATATCGGTCCCATCCACGCTGCGTCCCTAATCGCAAGATAGTCATTTACAGTAACAACGTGCACTGACATCTCTAAAGCGTTCAAAAAAGCCGGCAAAGTAGCTACTAAAGTTTTCCCTTCCCCTGTTTTCATTTCAGCTATCTGGCCACTATGCAGAGCAATTCCTCCAATTAACTGAACGTCATAATGCCTTTGGGCCAAAGTTCGTTTGGCAGCCTCTCTCACTAATGCAAATGCAGGGACTAAAATATCATCAAGTTTCTGCCCATTAGCAACACTCAATTTTAAGTCATTCGCTTTTGAATGGACTCCATTATCATCCAAAATTGAAAATTCTTGTTCTAAATCATTAATTTGATCAACTAATTTCTGCGCACGTTTAATGATCTTATTATCACCAGTTAGTTTTTTAAATAATGTAACCATATAGTCATATATTTTAATTTATTCTTTTTGAAGATTCACTATGCTTCTAAGACATATCCTGTACTAACTTCTCAATTTCTGTTGATAGTTGCAATTCATCTCCAGAAATTCTATTTTTTATGTCATGTTGCGCAACAGTGATATCATCAGTGCCCAGTTGCGTCACAGTATACCTTTGATACTGCATACTATAAGGATATGCCCTTTGAATATAGTTCATTTTCTGTAACTCAGTAATTGCTTTTGCTACTCGGGATTTCCAGATTGGATTACCGTCCTGACCAATCATTTGCTCATATTGTTGAAGGTTTTCAGGTAACTCAACAAGGATTGTGTCCTCCCATAATGTTATCAACTGCTGAACCTGAAAAACTGATTTCGGGAAAAACTTAGTGATCAATAACAGGATTACATATAAATTTGTGTTTGGTTCATTCATGTTTACTTGATTCTAGATAAAAACTTTTATGAATTTTCCGTCTGTACCCCGTTCCAATGTTTAGTCCATTGTTCTCTCATTTCAAGTTCAGTCTGACCTGAAGCATATCCTGGAGATATCATTAACGAAGCATCTTTAACTTTCACTATGACATACCTTTTACTTGGATACGATCTCCCACTTCGTTTAGCAGTCACAGCATCATGAATTTCGTTAAATAGATCGCCTTCAACCAAAACGATACCGTCTCCCTTGAATAAGTATCCTTTTCTTGCGAAATAATCCAAAACATTAATCTCACAAGCAGGATTTTGCTCTAAGTTTGCAATGGTGTCCGGAGAGCCCAAATCAGCAAACACCAAATGATCATCATCCCAAACGGACATAGTGCCTTTAGGTGATAAGTTTGGTAATCCCTGAGGCGAAACCGTGGCAATAAACCCCATTCTTTGCTGCCTAATCATTCTTTTCATATCTTCCGTAAGAACACTCATTACAAATACCTCTTTTTGGTCAGTTCACATTGGAGCGGGCGAAGGGATTCGAACCCTCGACTTTTTGCTTGGGAAGCAAACACTCTACCACTGAGTTACGCCCGCATTACAATGGCGATTAAACTGCAGCGGTCAGAATTATTTCTACCCAAACGCCTGCCCTAGCTAGGTGAGCTGAGCCACACGCTCTAGCAGGAGCAGAACCCTCTGGAAGCCAAGCATCCCATACAGCATTCATTTCGTCGAAATAACGCATGTCATCCAACCATATTTCTGCACGTAATAACTTAGATTTATCAGAGCCTGCATTTTTTAACAGGTCATCAACTTTAGACAGTATTTCCGTAGTTTGAGAGGTGATGCTTTCATACGCTGTCCCTGTAGTACCGGCAAGATATACCACTCCGTTATGAACAACGCTTCTACTCATCCTAGCACCGGTTTCAGATCTTATAATTTCCATGTATTCTCCTCCTATTAAAGTAACTTTGGTTAGGCACGTAATAATATAATGCCAACCAATATTAACGATGATTTGAGTATTATACTAGAAATTTAAGTAGCTTATGTAAATCAAGCACGTGGGCATTAAAATAGCTTAAAGCAGTGCTTAAAACATCTGTAGTAAGTTAGAGGCTTTCGAATTGAGCCTCTCTATAGAACAGTTACGGCTTGTGCTTACCTATTAAATCTGCAACCCTGCCATCTATATCGCCTAGTTCGACTCCTGCGTCAGACCTTGCGACACCTAAGTGTGCATCTTGTTCTATTTCTTCCCATTCAGGCTCTAGTTCGAATTCATCTCTGAGTTCTTCAAATAAATTGTCTAAACTCTGTTTGTCAAACATACTTCCTCTCTCGATCTGTCTTTATGGTCCCAAATAATGTTATAAGTGCTTCAGCTTAAATATATGGACCAAGCCCTAGTCTATCCCAATCCATTTCCAATGACAAGTCTTAATTGCATATTAAAACTTTTTATTAATTAGTCTTTCAGCACCATTGCGTCTCTTCCTGCTGTTTCTCCAGCCAATTTACCGAAAGTCATACCCGCTGAAAGTCCAGATCCGCCCGGATAATTATAATAAAATAACCCTCCTACCATTTCACCGGCAGCATACAACCCAGGGATTGGCTCTAGGCTACTATTCATAATTTGTCCTCTATTATTGATTTTAACTCCGCCAAAAGTAAAACTAATACCTGTGGTAACTGCGTATCCAACATAAGGTGGAGTATCTATTGTTTCCGCCCAATTTGTTTTATTGACCTCTAGTCCTTCCGTACATCGTCCATCTTTAATTGTTGGATTGTATTCTATGTCTGTTCTAACAGCTTTATTGTAAGCTTCAATCTCTTCAACTAATCCTTGAGGATCTATATCTAACCCTACAGCCAATTCCTCAATAGTATTAGCTTCAAAACGGGTCACCTCTGGAATATTATATTCATCTCGCAATAATTTTCTCTCAATTACTTTGCCATCAAATATCTGATATGCCAATCCTTGAGGTTGGTCCATCAAAGCTCTTCCATATGTCACATAAGTATAGTTTCTGAAATCGTACCCTTCATCGACAAATCTCTTACCATTGAGATTCACAATCAACCCGAAGGGATAAGAATGTTTTTGGTACAATTCGGTAATATTTCTATCCCCAGATGCAGGAGCATTCATATCCCACGCTACTGCATGACATCCGCTGTAATGCCCATGAGACTGTGCACCAACCTCTAATGCCATCCTAATTCCATCACCAGTGTTATAAGGAACTCCTCTAACTTTTACATTTTCCCATCCTGGACCTAAGTACCTAGACCTCATTTCTGCATTAGCTTCAAATCCACCTGAAGCCAGTACTACTGATCCAGCCGAAATATCTTCAAATCCGTCAGGGCCCAAAACGGTTATACCGCAAATCCTACCTTTATTATCTTGAATCAATTTTTTCGCTTCTGTTCCATACCTAACTTCAATTCCATCCCGTTTACAAACCTCAAATTGTTGATCTGAAAGACCTTTCCCTGCACCAACGGCCTCTACAATAGCACCGCCCCAAAATCTATATTTATCCCCATCTTTAAACGCCTGTCTACCGAAAGCCATGACAAAACGTACGCCTTTCTGAGTTAACCATTTCATTGTGGGAAGAGACTGCGTAGTCAAAATTTGAGCCAATTCTGGATCTGTCAATCCGTGTGTAACTCTCATCATATCGTCATAGAATTGGTCCTCTGTGTAACTCCCGACTTCAATCGAATTTTCTTCAGTTTCAGACATATCATAAATAACTTCTTTTAAATCTTCGATTCCATCAAAAGAAAATCGAATGAGGCCACCGGTAAAATATGTGTTGCCTCCACGAAAATATTCTGGAGCTTTTTCTAGCACTAATACTGAACTACAATTTTCTTTTGCTGCAATAGCAGCACTTAAAGCTGCATTACCAGCACCAACCACAATGACGTCATATGTATTTTCCACTTTTCACCTCTTGGAATCATTTTAAGTTAATAATTGATCCGTTTTACTGTTCTTATATCCAGATATTCTACCAATCCAATTATCATGATACAAATACCTATTATTAAAGCAATTTCATTTGCTGGGTGTTATCTTCTAGCAAACAATCGGGAGTGTTATTCTTAACAGAATTAATTTTAGGTGACACTTTAGTCAATCTAAGATTAATCTTAGATTGATAGTCTAATGCTTTCTTTAAAAAATCCATTTCTCCCATATGAGACTTTTCTATTTTCAAGTCGATGTCTGTAGTTAGAATTACCGGAGACCTGTGATGGATTTTTTTCAATCGAGCACCTGCAGGACAAGTTAATACTGAGCAACTCAAAAAAGATGAAGTCTCCCTAAAAATCCCTAACATCAAAAACAATCCAGACTCTTGCAGCTGAACATTGTATGGAATTCTTTCTTTACTTACCTTATCCCATTCATAAAATCCAGAAGCTGGAATAAAGCATATCCTACCCGTTCCTTTATTCCAGATATCCCTCTCAAGAATGCCCTCTGTCCTTGTGTTGCTCATCAACACAGATCTGTTTTCCGATGTTGTGATTGGAATTCCCCATTGCATCATGCTTCCACGGAACTCGCCTGCCATTTCAGATATCACAGTAATCTGATGTGATGGAGCTATGTTAAAACTAGGGATTTGTTCAAAATCCCATAAAACGTGTGGTAATTGAGCTGATAAATCACTAGTGGTATACGATAAATTGAACCTTCCGCACATTCTATTGCCTTTTACCTGCCATTAAATACAATGTTTTGAATTGACCGTTAGCACGTTATAAATATACAATAGCTATAACAAATTGCATAATATGCGTTTAAAGGGGGGCACCATGAATGTTACATCAATAGCGATCGAAAAACTCAAAGAAGTTATCAACCAAGAAGAACAAGCTAGTTCTTTAAGAGTTGTAGCTATGCCTGCCGACCATGGCGGACTTCAATACATGCTAACCATGGAAAAAGAAACCCAAGATGATGACACTGTAATGTCACTAGATGGAGTAGACTTTGTAATGGACTCTGATAGCGCCCCATTCCTTGAAGAAGCTACGATTGATTATATCGAGAACTTCGGTGGACAAGTAGGATTTGTGATTAACAATCCTCTTTATGCTAGCGCAGGTGGTGGCTGCGGCTGCGGCGGCGGCGGATGTGGCTGTGGCGGCGGCGGCGGTGGCTGCGGTGGTGGCGAACCTGAAGCAGGCTGTGGCGGCGGCGGCGGCGGATGTGCTTGCGGCGGTGGTGGCTGCGGCGGTCATTAAACAAACAAAAATTCAATAATAGGAAAAGGTCTCTATTACTGAGACCTTTTTAAATTAAGCTATGAATAATTCTCCTCACGGAAAAACATCCGAAAGTTTCAGACCTGTAATTATGGGCCTAAATGGCATGGTTGCATCTGGTCATCCTCTAGCATCCGAAGCAGGTATCAACGTTATGAGAAACGGAGGGAACGCAGTTGATGCAGCCCTTGCAGTAGCATCCACTCTATCAGTAGTAGAACCTATGATGTCCGGACTAGGAGGGGATGGATATATCATGGTCTACTGGAAAGATACCGATAGCATAGAAATCATCAATGGCACAGGTGCCGCGCCATTAAAAGCCGAACCGCACCTATTCAAGGATACAGGGATTCCATCCAAAGGCATACTTTCAGTCTCCACTCCAGGTTTAATACATGCGTGGTTTGATGCTTATGACAAATATGCATCTCTAGACTTATCCGCATTATTTTCTGATTCCATCCGCATAGCGGAACAGGGATTCCCAGTCACTCATTACTTATCAAATGCTATCGGGGAAGATTCCCTACTATGTTCATTTGAGGATTCCAAAAAAATATTCACTAATAACGGAAGTCCCTTAGCGCCTGGAGAAATCCTTGTCCAGAAAAACCTCAGCAAAACACTTAAAATACTGGCTAAAGAAGGAAGAAATTCATTTTATAACGGCAGTATTGGTAAAGCATTAGTTGAATTCATTGATAAACACGGAGGGTTACTAACTCAAAAGGACTTCAGCGATTGTAGCTCTCGAACAGAATCTCCTATATCTACAACGTATCATGGGTATACAGTGTATGAATCACCGCCTAACTCAAGTGGCCATATTTTACTTCAAGAGCTAAATATTTTAGAGAATTTTGATATCTCAGATTTCGAGCCTACATCCTCAGAACTCATTCATTTAATGATAGAAGCAAAAAAACTGGCTTTCAACGATAGAGAACACTACATGTCCGATCCTGATTTTATTGATATTCCTATTGAAGGCATGTTAAGTAAAAAATATGCTGCTCATCTGGCATCATTAATTGATGTTAGCAAAGCAAGCAATTCTACAAATAAAACAAATCCGTGGGAATACCAAAAACAACAACGACAAAATCCTATAAATGACCGAACTGGAGTTGCAGAAGAATCAGAAAACACAACTTGCTTCGTAGTAGTAGATAAGTATGGTAATGCTGTTTGCCAACTACAAAGTCTTCAAAGCTCGTGGGGATCAGGAATGATTGCAGGGGATACCGGTATACTATTAAATAACCGCATGACGTATTGGCATCTAGAACCAGAACATCTAAATTATCTACAACCCGGAAGAAGAGTAAGACACACAATGAACACTGTGATGGTTTTTGAAGAAAAAACCAAAAAATTAAAATGGGTCTTAGGGACACCTGGAGCTGATACCCAAGTACAAAGCAACTTCCAAGTACTGATTAATTTGATCCATTTTGGGTACAATGTGGCCGAAGCCGTCGAAGCGCCTCGGTGGAAAGACATCTTAAGTCCTACTGAATCAAATTATCCTCATACTTTTACTAACGAATTGATTATAGAAAATCGATTCCCCGAAAAGACTATTTCAGATCTCAAACAAAAAGGACACCAGATTAGAAATCTAGCAAAATGGGACGGAATCGTAGGGCGAGAAATGATCATACAATCAGACTCTAAAACCCACACCCTACACGGAGCAGCCGACCCTAGATATGACGGCTATGCAATCGGTTGGTAAATAATCGTAGAGAGGCGATTACATTGAACATTCCAGGGGAAAAACGAAGTCTTCTTCCAGACGAAAGCGGAGATCAGGCAGGCAAATTCGCAGAAGCTATACGTGATAACGACATGGACACTGCCTGGAAACTTCTATCTAAAGAAACTAGAGGAATGAGAATGGGAGTGTGGGCGACTAAAAACAATATTAATATGCAGGAAGCATACCAAGCAGGTTATAACCCAGACCATGTCAGGAGACACGAGATGATGACAGATTTTCGCACTACCGTGTTAAGCATGTGGGCTCTAGAAGATCTAACAGATTTAGGGGTATCACCTTCCAGTTACATTGACGATACCCATTGTTTTGCATTCCTTCCGTTTGGAGTTACTAAAGACGAGAATACTATAAACAGTAAACGGCTAATGTCAGGATTAATCATCCCTATGCTGTTTGAAGACAACGAATGGGTAGTAGATATGCCCAGCTGGAGATTTATATATTAAGGAGAAGATTATGCCAGAACCATATATCCCAAGTAACCAAGACATAGAGAAATACTTGACCACTGATAATAACTGGGGAAGATGGGGAAAAGATGACCAAATGGGTGCAATGAATTTCCTAACACCTGATAAAGTGATTCAAGCCGCAAATTTAGTCACTTCTGGCAGAAGAATATCATTATCCCGTCCATTGCCAACGACACCCGCTGCCAACAATCCTACTCCAGCTCAGCATTTTATGATGAAAAGCCCTAGATCAAACGGCAGTGGAGCAGCTACCGATTATTACGGAGTGTCTTACCATGGCCAAGCCACAACCCATATTGATGCACTCTGCCATGTCTGGGATAAAAACGGAATGTGGAACGGTCGACACCCGGATGAAGTCATAGGCTTTAATGGAACATCCTGGGGTTCAATAGAACACTGGAAAGAAGGTATTATCACACGAGGTATCCTGTTAGATGTCCCCAAACACCGGGGAACTAAATACGTAACACAAGATCGTCCTGTCCATGGAACAGAGCTTCAAGAAATAGTAGAAGCGGAAGGAATAACGCTTTCACCCGGAGATGCTATCTTAGTTTACTCGGGCAGAGAAAAGTACAACGAAGAAAATGCAACTTGGGGGACCAACAGAGACGAGCGACCTGGGTTGCATACATCTTGTTTAAAATTCTTAAGGGACAGTGACTGTTGCATGTTAGTGTGGGATATGATGGATCATTCACCAAACGATTACGGGTTAGCTTGGTCAGTACATGCAGCAATTTTCGCATACGGAATAGCACTGTTAGATAATGCTCTTCTACAACCATTATCAGAAGCATGCGCCATAGAATCTAGATATGAATTCTTTTTGACTGTAAATCCATTAGTTGTCGAAGGCGGGACCGGATCTCCTGTCAACCCTGTTGCTATTTTCTAACAACTAAATGGTGGGCCTGGATGGACTCGAACCATCGACCTCAGTCTTATCAGGACTGCGCTCTAACCGGCTGAGCTACAGGCCCATTATTATGGGTTTAGTCACGAAATATAACCTTATTAATGTTTTTTAACAGCTCCAGATTCTGAGAGAGAACAGAAAAAACCATACTTTTAGTTAATATTCGTAGCGTTGGATATTATACATCAGGGAATTACCCTCTTTAAACCACTTTTACCAATTGAGAATCATTCCCATTCCATGGTACTATATCCTTAACAGGAGTAACAATGGAAAAATTTGATGTCGTAATTATTGGAGCTGGCGCAGCAGGAGTAGGAATAGCTTCTATGCTCCAAGATTTTGGTATAGAAAATATGGTTGTGCTTGAAAGAGATCAGGTGGGTTCTACTTTCGAAAAATGGCCAGACGAAATGCGATTCATAACTCCTTCCTTTACAACTAACTTTTGGGGTCATCTGGATATCAATTCTGTTGTATCTGGTACTTCTCCTGCATACACTCTTGAAACAGAGCATCCTACAGGAAAACAATATGCAAAATATTTAAAATTAATAGCAAAACATTTTGAATTACCGATCAGAGAAAATACTGCTGCGGAAAAGATAATCCACGCAGAAGACAAATTTACTATCTATATTCAAAATGGGGAAGTCATCGAATCTCGCTTTTTAATTTGGGCAGCTGGAGAATTCCAATACCCAAATACAACAGTCTTTTCGGGCTCAGAACTATGCACGCATAACAGCCAAATAGGAACTTGGGCTGAAATTGACGGTGATGATATTTATATAATCGGCGGAAATGAGAGCGGTATCGATGCAGCAATCCATTTAAGTAGGCTGGGAAAAAACGTTACGGTATTAGAGGGTAATAAAGACTGGGAGACCAAAAGAACTACCGATCCAAGTGACAATCTATCTCCTTACACTATAGATAGATTAGTAGACGAAATGATTAATGAAAGGATTCAGCTTGTCGGGAAATCTCAAGTTAAAGAAATAAAGTTAAAAGACGGGAAATATTACATTTACGTAAAAGGCAAACTCTCACTTTCAAAGAAATATAAATATCAAACTAAAACACCTCCGATTCTAGCAACAGGATTTGAAAGCAGTCTGGTGATGGTAAAAGAACTATTTGATTGGGATGAGAGCGAATCTTATGTTTTGTTAAATGAACATGATCAATCAAGAAAAACTCCCGGATTATTTCTTGTAGGACCACAAGTACGTCACGAGAACCTAATACTTTGCTTTATATATAAATATAGACAGAGATTTGGAGTTGTCGCTAATTCAATTGGAGAACAATTGGGAATGGACACCTCATTCTTAGAAGACTATCGCAATCAAGGCCTGTATTTAGATGACTTAGGAGCTTGCGGTGAAGAGTGTCCATGCTAACCAAGAATAATCGACAACTTAAATCTAATATAAGCTTCTTCTGGTTCTGTCAATTGATTGCAAGTACATCATGGATGGCATCTGTTTTCGTGTATGGATCATTTACACCCGGAGATTTATTACAGTTGATAGCTGCATCGGCATGGACCGTATCAAATATAATTAGTGTTTTAAAAACTTAATCCCTCATACGTTTTAACGTAGAATATATAAAAGACAACAAAAGGAGTAGAACAATGAACACAGGAAAAGTAAAATGGTTTAACCCAACAAAAGGTTACGGCTTTATTGAGGACGATGATGGAGGCGATGATTTGTTTTTACATATTTCCGCTTTACGAGAAGCCAATATTGATGAGATTGCAGAAGGTGAATCTGTCTCTTACGAAGTGGGTGAAAATAGAGGGAAACCTATCGCTACCGATATCAAGAAACTTTAGGAATAATTACTGTAACGTTTGATTACACTGGAGCTGGAATACTAATCAGTATTTCTGTCCGTTCATTGAATCTTAATGGTGGGCCTGGATGGACTCGAACCATCGACCTCAGTCTTATCAGGACTGCGCTCTAACCGGCTGAGCTACAGGCCCATTAACTACGACTCGAGAATTATATACGTCACACCTATAGCATTCAACCCAATACAACAAAATTAACAGCACAGCGCTAGAATCACAATCCTAGACTCAAGCCTATGCTAGCATCTAGTAATATTACATCAGTAATATTATAATAAAACGTAATATTATTATACTTAACGGAGTTTAAAATGGATTTTGTATCTATGACTTTCTGGGTGGCTACCGCAGCGATGTTAGCCTCATCAATTTTCTTCTTCTTAGAAAGATTTGATGTGTCCCCAAAATGGAAAACCTCAGTCACTGTAGCAGGGTTGGTTACGTTCGTGGCTTTCTGGCATTATCTATACATGCGTGGAGTATGGGTAGATACGGGCATGAGTCCCACCGAACTACGATACATTGACTGGCTTATTACCGTACCTCTTCAAATCGTAGAATTCTACTTGATACTTGCGGCAGTAACCAAAGTGAAAGCAAATCTTTTCTGGCAACTGCTTGGAGCTTCTCTAGTCATGCTGGTTTTCGGATATCTAGGGGAAGCAAATATTCTAGACATGTATTTAGCTTTCGCTATTGGCATGCTGGGATGGTTGTATGTGATTTACCTCGTGTTCTTCGGTGCAGCTAAAAAGCTAAATGCTGAAAGCGGAAATTCTTCGAGCCAAATGGCATTCAATGCAATAAGAATCATAGTGTTAGTAGGTTGGGCCATCTATCCGATAGGTTTTGTCTTAGGCAACTTTGGAGATCTGGGAATAGAGGGAGTTAAAGCAATGAACGCAATCTATAACCTAGCAGATCTAGTGAACAAAACTGCATTCGGTTTGGTAATCTGGTACGCTGCTAAGAAAGACTCTGAAGCATCGTCTTCATAACCGTTCAACCAAGGGGTCAGAATACTCTGACCCCTTGGTTACATTAACTTTCATCCTCTTCTGATACATTCGACAAAGTATCAATTTGTATGGTCCTTACTGGGTAATTTATGACGATAGAATTATTCTCAAATTCCTCATGAATCCTTTTAATAAGTTCAGACTTTAAGGTAAAACTTGCCAATCGATCTTTAGCCTGAATAAACATCCAAAAGTCTATATTTGACTCACCAAAAGCATCAAATGCGAAATACGATCCAAATTCTTTAACTGCCAAGTCGCTTTCTGCGACTAAAGCCGACATAACCCCTCGACAAACAGCCTCAACTTCCTCTAGGTTGCTATCATAACTAACACCACATTGAACAATTACATTTAACGAGCTTCGTGGTTCGTTATAATTGGTTATTACAGTTTCCGCAAATTTAGAATTCGGAACAATAACCAAATTATTCATTACAGTTCTAACTTTAGTACTGCGCCATCCTACAGCTACTACATATCCTGAAATTCCATTATCAAGCTCAATATAATCCCCACTAGCAACCGATCCTTCAGTGATAACATACGTTCCAGCAAAAAGATCCGACAACGTGGGTTGAATTGCCAAAGCCACAGCCAATCCACTCAGCCCTAAACCTGCTATAAGCGGACTGATATTTATTCCTAAAGTATCAAATATTAATAAAGTACCAATAATATAGATAATGATTACTGATGCTCTTCTACCTATTGGGATCAGTTTGGAATTTACTGGAGTCCTTGTATTACCTTTTAAGCTCTGGGCATACCAATCAAAGGCATTAACAATCAATCTGGAAAACGCTAAAATTAAAAAGAATATCAATAAAACAGATAATGTTTTATTTAATATGGCTTGAGGCACATTACTAAAATAGAACATTGCCACATAAATTCCACCTAATACTATAAGTCCTGAAAAAGGTAACCGGAGAGACTTAAGTAAAGCGTCATCTAAGTCTGTGTCTGTGCTATTGGAAATTTTAATCAGAATCCTAAAAAACCATTTATAAACAATGATTCCAATTACAAGCGCAGTTAAAATAATAGAAGCGCTTATTATCAAAGGAGTTAAATCAGTTAAAAGCATGTCATATGTCATTGCGTGTATACCTTACCTTGTGCCACTTTGGCATATCGAGGATTTATCCCAGAAACTGATGATATCAAATTTAAATCTGTAGTAGTTATCAATGATTGTCCATAAATAGAAGCCATATTTAAAACACATCTTCGTTTATTTTCATCCAATTCCGACAATACATCATCCAATAAAATTATTGGATTATCATCTCTTCTATCTGATATAAATGATGCCTCTGACATTTTAAGAGCTAGTGCAAGAATTTTCTTTTCCCCTCTTGACCCCAATCTTCCTATATCGAAACCATTTACTAATATTTTAAAATCATCCCTATGAGGGCCCACCAATGATGTGCCAGCCTTCAATTCTGCAGGAAACTTGTTCAGCAGTTCAGCTTCCATCCATTTAACAAATTCTTCTTTGCTTTTATTAGTTACAGTTGTCGATTTTAAATTAATGTCAATTTTTCTGTTTTCGGTTCCTAATTGATTAAAATGATTCTCCAGCAATTGAGACAATTCTATCAAGGCAGTTTGTCGCATCTGACTGATGACATATGAATCCTCAATCAATATATTATCCCAATACACTAATTCAGATTTATTTGCTCTTTTTTCCCTAATGGATTTCAGTAACTTATTCCTTTGTTGTAATACTTTCTGATATCTCCTTAAAGAAGTTAAATACTCTCTATCGCTTTGGGAAATTAATATATCTAAAAACTTTCTTCTTACACTAGGCGAACCCTCTATAATCCTTATATCATCCACATGAAAAACAACGGCACTTATCGTACCGAAAAGATCTGATGCAGTCTTAGCAACCTTGTTAACTCTAATCTGTTTTTTTATCAAATAAGAATTTTCTGAAGAATCTGTTCTTTGTTTTGGATATGACTGAGCAAGCAATACAATTTGATATTCTTTTTCTAATTTAATAGCTTGTCCATAAATCACGCATTGCCCTCCGGTTAGCGCTACCGTTTGATTTACAACTTCTCGTTCATTCTCAGCTTTAAAAGAGCGTCCTACCGACAAATAATATATCGCTTCGAGCAAAGATGTTTTGCCTTCACCATTATCGCCATGAAATACGGTCATGCCATTATGTAGAGACAATCCTACATCCAAGAGGTTTCGGAAATTCGTGATCTGTAATTTTGCCAAATGCGACAACGACAATTCTCCATTAAAGAGGTCTACAATAGGTGATCTGAAGAAAACTTGACTGCCATTATCTCATATTACGTTCTTATAAACTCACATATATTAAACAAATGAAATCAAATAATTTCAGCGTATACTTTAAGGCTCGATTACAAACACCTCATGCAGATCAATCGAAGGAACATCAAACTGGACCCACCCATCTGATTCTTCAGATTCAACGATAGCAGACGTTACTAAACTACGAACTTTGCCAGCACCTCGGATACGAACAGAAAAAGGGCCTACAGAAATTATTTCATGCAGTGGTTCCTGGGTAGTACCAGTCAAATTAACCATGTGCAGTATGCGCCTTCCTTCTTGCTCATAAATCTGGCAATCAATCAAGCCAGGTCCAGATACACTGCACGGTATTTTCCCGTTCGAAGCCCATCGAATCACATTAACAAGTAGATTGCCATGGTCAGGGAAATTATCCCGCCTGAAACACCTGTCTATATCAGCCGGCAAATAAACGATTCTTCCTCCTTGAAAGTGTTCTCTGACTACAGCTATCGGCTTTCCCGTATCATGTTCTCGCATCCAAGAAAATTCTGGCGGGAAAATAGGAAACTCAGGAATATACGACAAAGGCACACATGCATCTTCAGTAACTTCTATGTTTTCTATCCTACCCCCAAAAGGCAAAATATCTGTATCTTCAAATCCTTCCAGAATCCCATGCCTGTCAGTTGTCAAATCTACTTCATTCCCAATTTGAGGGCCATAAAAAGACTCTCCTCTACTTGGATGCAATCTCATATAAGAATGATGATCGTAAACTTCCCAAGTAGCAGCTGAAATCTTAGTATTCCCTTCAAATCCTCCATCATGTCGAATGCCTAATATTTTAGCTAGTCCAAAACCTTCTCTCTTATCTCCCCATTCATCATACAAACTAGTTTCACCGCTGGCGACTAAACTGCCACCATTCTCAACAAATTGTTTAACTGCCTCTATTTGCTCATCAGACATTGCTGCTAAATTAGGCAACACAAGCAAACTGACTTTGTCAGAATCCCGTTTAATATGATCAGCATGAATTGGAATATAAGGAATCCTGCCATGAATCATAGCCTGAACAAAGCCTTCATGAGGCCATATAGCAGATTCTTCCGGGGTTTCCTTGCCATAATAGTCAATATTTTCATGCGACCATACGATTCCTACTGATGCAACAGGAGTCCGATTAATCAAATAATCATCATTATCCGCATGCCAGTTCATCATTGGCTCTGAGGTCCGATACTGACGTCTATCTTCATGATAAGCTCCTATATGATGCCACCATGGCTGTATTGTCCCCGCAAAGCCTTCAGCCATCCACATGTGGGCTTCCGGAACAGGCTTAGAAGACAATCTGAATGCAGGTGTTCTACCTTGATATACAGGCATGCTTTCAGGAATCAATTTATCCCAACCCATTAGTCCATGTAATAATTTCCCAGCATGACTGTTGGACTGAAATCCAAAAGATGGGCGATGCTGATGATCTAACATAATAAATCTTGATCTTTCCAATATTCCTTTCATTTCCCTAAATCTAAAAGATTCGGTCATAGGGCTGCCCGATATCATTCCCAACCATAAGCAATCTGGATTCCCGCTATGTTCTTGAGCAACTTTATTATTGAGGTCCCATATATGTATTCGTCTGTCGTAGTTCCATTTTATCCATTTTTTAAACACCTTATCATCCCAATTGATGGCCCTTGGCAAATCTAATCCATAACTGTCCAAGAAATTTTGTTTGCAGTTTTCACAATAACAAATCTGACCATGATTCATTCCACTCCAACTATTATCAGTAAAGCCATCCGGTTGATATCTATCAATAATCTCTTTCAAAACATCAGTAAGAAATTCATCATAATACTCACTGAATATACATGCTGTATATCTATCGCCTACCTGAATTGGATTTCCTTCATTATTTCGGCAGAACCATTCAGGCTTTTCAAGGAAAAATTCCTCTGTGGCGCGATTCGAGTCCATTCGAGCCAACACAGCTAACCCTTCTTCTCGTGCTACAGCATTAATTTCACCGTATAAATCCCGGCCTTCCAAAAATTGAGCCCTATAATGCAATGGATATTTAGATGGGTAATAAGCCACTATCCCACCTGCATTAACAACTACTCCCTGAACCTTGGTACGTCGCCAATGTTGTCTCCACCATTCAATATCGTAAGTCTGAGAATCAAGTTCAGTTATATTTGTTTGGCCCCACCGCAAAGTTCTACGGTGCCATGCTTCGGACATATTAGTACTCCCATATTATTCTTGGGATTGTGGAAATATTCAAAAAAGCTAATAGAGCTTAGAACAATTCTCGCATAATCCGTAAATATCAAATCTCTGATATTTGATTTGGAAAAGACCAGAACCCTGTATACGGTCTTTGATTTTGTCTAGATAATTGTCTCCAGCATCACAATCAACAATAGATTCACATTTTGTACACACCAAATTCAGGTGTAGCGTATTATTTGAATCATATCTAGATTCTTTCTGAAAAGGCAACTGTGCAACTAATCCAGCTTTCTCTAATATACTTAAAGTTGAATACACGGTTGCAACCGTCAAATACGGGAAAAAGTCTCTAACGCGAGAGTAAATATCCCTAACCGTAGGGTGATCGGCAGAATTAATTACTACTTCAGCGATCGCTAATCTTTGAGGAGTTAGTCTAATCCCCTGAGCTCTTAATTTCTTAGATATGTCTACGGTAGTCAAAATACCAATTGTTTCCTAATCTTGATTAATCAAATAATGCTTTATGCTGACGTAATATACAATCATTCATTATCACATCTAATCCAGCATTTCTAGCCATCTGCGCCGCAGCCTCATGCGCAACATCGTCTTGCATCCAAATACATTTTGCTCCTATCTTAATGGCTTTTTCTACTATCTCCGGAACAAATTCTGAGCGTCTAAAAATATCAACAATATCTATTTCTTCATCAATTTCATCCAGATCAGAATAACATTTTTGATCCAAAGCATATTCTAAAGTTGGATTAACCGGAAATATCACATACCGTTGTTGTCGTAAATAATTTGCCACATTAAAACTAGCCCTAGAAGGATTATCAGACAGACCAACCACAGCTATTGTTTTTGCTGCATCCAATATGTTCTTAATTTCAGCAGAATTTGGATTCATGACTTTATTACCCATACGCAACAATTATACGTATTTAGGCATCACCTTATCAACAAACAATCTTATAGATCTTTGGGCAACTTCATCTGGCATGTTGCCAAAATGAAAAGCACAAACAAAATAATTTGCTTCTGTCTCCAAATAAGCATCTAAATAATCACATATCATTTCTGGAGTTCCAGCTACTGCTCTGAATCCCGCTGATTTGTTAGATTCCCCTATATTCCCAGGCTCTTTCTCAAGATATTTGTCCTTGGTGACGTTGCTTGTATATCTTTCTGCATCCGCCGCTCTATCGGGCAAACCTTCGGGTCTCGGATTAAGTTCTTTTAAAAATTGAGTTAATCCTCTATTTTCTGCTTCGATCCTTCTTGGGGAAGACAAATTCCATATGTATTCGTCCCAGGCGGGGCCTGCTGCGTCCAAAGCTTCTTGCTCAGTATCTGCAATAACAATATGGTTCACCAATCCTATTTTAGGTAATTCCAATTTTGAACTACCATGAGTCTCTTCCCAAATGCTTCTAAACCTGCTTACATTCGGGCCAAAATCAGCCAAATTACCTACAACTATACAATTCATGCCTTCCAATGCTGCAGTTTCCGTATTTCTCATATACCACATAGGCGGTCTGGGATTTTGATATGGTCTAAGTCTCATTGGCAATTCATCAAACTCATAAAACTTTCCCTTGTAAGTTAAACTGTCTGATACTAATCCCAATCTAACGATATCCAGAGTCTCCTTATATTTGTTAAAATTGTCTTCAACGTCAAAATCACTCCCCCAGAAATACGCTTCTAATACACCACCTCGTCCTACTCCTATTTCTAGTCTCCCCTCGCTAAGATGATCTAACATGCAAATTTCTTCAATTAATCTTAAAGGATGATGAAGAGGCAAAACATATATAGTAGGGCATAGTTTAATTTGACTGGTCCGTTGTGAAGCTGCAGACAAAAACACGTTCTGAGAAGGAGCTAAACTGTGTACAGCGGGAGTATGATGTTCAGCCAGATGATATCCGTAAAACCCAGCCTTATCAAACATCTCTATTTGTTCTAACCTGTGTTTATACAAATTATTTAGATGCACGCCAGGAGTAGGCTCTATATGATCAAAAACCCCGAATTGTAATCCCATAGCATTCCTTCTATTTACCTGGGAGGATACATGGTGTATTCTCCCAGGTTTTGTATCGTGGCAGGAGCGGAGGGATTCGAACCCCCGACCACTGGTTTTGGAGACCAGCGCTCTGGCCAAACTGAGCTACGCTCCTATATGGTACCCCTGGAGGGACTCGAACCCCCGACGCGCGACTTAGGACGCCGCCGCTCTATCCACCTGAGCTACAGGGGCAAAATGATATCCTAAGTTATGTTCAATGTCCCTTTGACTAAGAAATGTTAAATCCGACACCTAGCAGTGTCAAGCCATACAGATTCTCTCGATTACAACCAGCCGACTATATCTGAAATCACTGTATCTCGTATTTCATGTCCCATATCATACGTACGGTACAAAACATCATATCCTTGTTCAGATAAGAACACTTGTGTTTCCTCTGCATTACTTAACGGCACAACAGCATCTGATGTCCCATGAGCAACAAATATCTTCTGAGTCTTTTCCGACGGAATAATGCTGACTAAGGACTCTGGATTAGGCATAGATGCACTTAATCCTATTAGTTGATCAAACAAATCCGGTTTGTTAAGCCCACACCTGTACGTCATTCCTCCTCCCTGTGAAAATCCCAACATTTTATTTCCAGAGTCACTAAAATTATAAGATTCCGTAACCTCGTCAATAAACCCATTAAGTGTTCTAACTCCTATTTCTAAATCTTCATCTGAACACAAATCACGCGGAGGATGCCATCCATATCCTTTGGACCCAAACCCCAATTCAAACTCTAATGGGGCATTTGGACAAATATAAACATAATCTGTTGAACTAATCATTGGGGTGAGCCCTGCCAAATCTTGCATATTAGCCCCAAAGCCGTGCAACACCAGCATTAATGGATACTTCTTATTGGAGTCGAAATTATCGGGTTCAACACATATATACTGCAGAGATAAATCTTGTTTTGCTTCGGCTTTCATACACTACCACCTTTTAAAGTAGCTGCTTAGGAAATCTACTATAGACTTAATCGTAACCTATTTTTTTGATACTAGATATGCAACTAAATCTTCATACTCATCGTCTGACATACTGCTTCGAAGCTCAGGCATTACCGGAGCGTATCCTTCAACAACATATGCAGCCGGTGCATCAATCGATTCCCTAATGTAATCTTCAGCTGACAAGGATGACCTTGTGCCAGCTACCGTACCTATTTGGGTCAGATTAGGCCCTACTATACCTACCGCCCCAGGGAGATCTTCCATAGTGTGGCATCCTACACAACCGAGACTTCCTGTAAATACAGCTTCTCCAGCGACTGCGTCACCAGTACCCGAAGTACTTCCACTTGTCTGCGAAGAATCCATGACTGGTGCAGGTGTAGGAATCAAGCTTTCAGCATACGTGGAACTATCATGAGTTTTTTCCGCATAGTATCCTTCGTAAGGAACAGCCCTTGCTTCCGCATAATCTCTAGGGGTTCCAGTCAATCCCGCGTACAATCCAATTAATGCAATTCCTACCAACGTTCCTAGAGCCAATCCTCCGTAGAAGATTTTCGTCAACAGTGGGTTCTCAAATTTCAAATGCATGTAGAACATGATTACTATGTAGAACTTTGCAACGGATAACAAAACCAAAGGACCAAAAGCTAAAGCAGAACCTTGCATAGATTCTGGCAAGATGATTAAAAATTCAATAGCGGTAATTACAAATAATATAATCGCAATAATCAGATATTTCTTTGTAGAAGGGTGTTTTGAATGCTCGTTGTCGTGCCCGCTACTCATTTAATTCTCCATTTCTTCATCTTAGTCAAATCCTGCATTAACCCGTTATAACAGGCCCAGCATCAAATCCACCAACAAGGTAAATCAACGTGAATATCACAATCCATACAATATCAACAAAGTGCCAATATAGGCCACAAATCTCCACGTCTAATGCCCGTGCAGAAGTTACTTTTCCTCTAAAGGACAATATAAACAAAACCCATAACCACACAATTCCTAGAGATACGTGGGCTCCATGAAAACCAGTTAAAGTAAAAAACGTGGTTCCAAACAAATTAGTGCTAATAAGAAGACCATGATGAGCAAATTCCCAAAATTCAAAAATCTGGAATCCAATAAACACCATTCCCATGATTGCGGTAGCTGCTAACCATATTCTAATACCTTTTATATCGTCTTTCTGGGTAGCCGATAAGGCCATCACCATCGCGAAGCTACTGCATAGCAACACGAATGTGCTTATGGTTGTTAAAGGAATATCTAGTATATCTATCGGATATGGGCCTACCAGGCTCTGTCCTCTATAAACCATATAAGTCGAAATCAACGCTCCAAAAAACAAGCAGTCAGTACTTAAGAACACCCAGAAAAGTAACTTCCGGTTGTCAATTCCTGTGCAATTTTGCTCTTCTTCGTGATGTGCGGCTTCAGTTATTTGTGCCATATTAAAAGCCCCTCTAGTGATCCTTTTCTTTAGTTGGAGGTTCGTTACTCCACGCGAGAACACCTACGAATACCAGCAGGCCTCCTACCACGGATATAGGATATTTAACGAACCAAACAGGAATCTCAATCATAAAACCGATAGCCAAAATCAACAGTGCTACAGATGTGAAAATTGGCCAATATGACGGGTCTGGAAGATGCACAGTGGAAGGATCCACTAAAGGCTGAGGCCCTGGTATCTCTTTCCCTTCTGCTACAGCCCGTCTTTTAACAATCCAGTATGGGTCTCTCCCTTCTACAACAGGTAATTCTGAGAAATTATATACAGGCGGAGGTGAAGTGATAGTCCATTCTAGGCCTGGTGCATCCCACGGATCGTGACCCGCTTCTTCGCCTGACTTATAACTTTTAATTATGTTATATACAAATATCAACATCGAAACAAACAAGACTATATATCCAAAAGAGGAAAGCGCGTTCAAGTTATCCCAACCAAATTCAGTCGCATAAGTATAAATTCGTCTAGGCATTCCATTCATACCAAGATAGTGCATAGGGAAGAAAGTCAAATTCAGTCCCACGAAAGTTATCCAAAAATGAAGCTTTCCTAATTTTTCGCTCAAAAGTTTGCCTGTCACTTTAGGGAACCAGAAATAAATCCCTGAGAATATACCTAAAATAGCTCCTCCAAACAACACATAATGCAAATGAGCAATGATGTAGTATGTGTCCTGTTGTTGGTAGTCACTAGGAGCAACAGCATGTGATACTCCGCTTAACCCACCGATAATGAACATAGCTATAAAACCAACCGCAAACAGCATTGCTGACTTGTACTCTATGGAACCACCCCACAAAGTACCAATCCAGTTAAAAATCTTAACTCCTGTGGGCACTGCTATTAACATAGTGGTAATAGTAAACACAGACACTGCAATTGGACCTAAGCCTACTGTAAACATATGGTGGCTCCAGACGGCCCAGCCCATTAATCCTATTGCTATTCCGGAGAAGACAATAAATGGATAGCCAAACAAAGGCTTCTTTGCGAATGCAGGTAACACGTCAGATATGATTCCCATAGGGGGCAATATCAAAATATATACTTCAGGATGCCCAAATATCCAAAATAAATGTTGCCAGAGAACCGGATCACCGCCAGCTGATGTCACGAAAAACAAAGTGCCAAACAATCGATCCATGGTTAATTCAATTAATCCCACAGCAATCACCGGTATAGCGAATGCTAACAAGATCTGAACCACAAAAAACATCCATACCGAAACAGGCATTCGCATTAATGTCATTCCGGGTGCTCTCAAATTCACTATTGTGACAACGAAGTTCAATCCGGCCACTGCCGAAGACACAGCAGCTAACATCAATCCGATTGACCAAAATTCCATGCCTTGATTAGAACTATATGGTTGCTCACTCAATGGAGCATAAGCGAACCATCCTCCATCGGGAACAGACCCTACGATAAAACCGAAATTCATAAATAATACGCTAGCCAAGAACGTCCAGTAACTGAAAGCATTTAGCCTTGGGAAAGCAACATCTCTAGCTCCGATAGCTAATGGAATAATGTAGTTAAAGAATGCAGCATTCAAAGGCATAATGGCAAAGAACACCATGGTTGTACCATGCATGGTAAACATTTGGTTATAAACATCAGGAGATACAAGGTTTCCTCCTGGAGTAGCAAGCTGCATTCTCATGATGCCAGCTTCTATACCAGCTACCAAAAACATAATAAAAGCAGTAACAAAATAAAGAATTCCGATCCTTTTATGGTCTACAGTTGTTATCCAACTCCAAATCACAGAAAACGTATTCCCTTCAGACTGTTTTGTAGCAATAGTTGCCATTAAATCTTGTGTTCTCCTAGTATTATTTCAGGCTTTGCAGATATTCTACCAGCGCTTCGACTTCAGACTCTGTTAGATTCGCATTCCCATCTTCAGTTTGATAAATCTGAGCTAATTTAGACATATAATTGCCAGATTTTAGTTCGTCAGGATTAGTTATCCAGTCCTTTAAATTTTCTGAATTCCTATCGTAAATACCAGCCGCAAACTTATCTCGTGTCGCCAAATCAGTTAGGTTCGGCCCAGGAGCAATAGCAGATCCGCTTAAAAATCCATTTACTCTAGCTTGAACTAATGCCTCTGAATCCGGCCCTGCAGAACTGTGACATGTAATGCATTGCCCTTTACCTGCAAATAATTGCTGACCTAATTGTGCCTCTGTGGACAGAGAGGGGGATTCCCCATATCCTTCCACCCATTTAATATATTCTTCTTCGGATACTGCCTTCACAGCAAATTTCATTTGAGCATGTTGAGTGCCACAATATTCTGCGCATTGCCCGTAGTAATAACCTTCTTCATCGGCCATAAACCACAATGGATTTTCACGGGTAGGGACCATGTCTTGCTTTCCTGCTAATTTCGGAACCCAAAAGCTATGGATTACATCATCACTTTCTAGACTGAGAGAAACCGGTCTCCCTACCGGTATTTTCAGTTCATTAGCCGTTGTTATGCTCTTGCCATTAGCAGCATCTGGATAATTAAACTCGAACCACCATTGATGCCCTGTAGCAACAATTTCTAAAGGATCACTTCCAACCGGAGGCTTCTCCATATCCCACAAAACTTGAACTGACCAAACACCTAGCCCTAAAATTAAAATCGTTGGAATTATGGTCCATGCAACTTCTAAAGTCGTATTACCGTGGGTTTGTTTCGGCAGAGGGTTTCCTGGTTTATGCCTAAATTTTATAGCTGCATAAACTAATACGAATTCAACAATGACGAACACTATTGCCATTACCCATATCAATACATCAAATAGCATTCCTTGCATTTCAGCAATTGGTCCTCGGGGATCAAATGTCGTTTGAGGGCTATCGTATGAACACCCTACAAATAATATAAGAGAAAGGCTCAATAATGAGATTAAGAAAAAGTTCCTTCTGATTTTAGTCGCGTTTCTGGGTAGTAGATTATAAATAATTTTCATGTTTTAAGTGATTATTTTCTTCTTTTCTGTACCGTGGCATCGACATTGAACACTATCATAGAGCCTATTTAGTGTCAACGGAAACCACTAATTAATTTCTAGTATCTTACCATTCTATTATTATTAAGCTTATCTATCAAATCAAAGAATCAATCATAAACGAACAAAACAAAACCATTAAGTACAATAATGAATACAAATATTGATGTCTAGCCTTGATTATTGACTTTTCTTTCTTAAGATTCCAGGCAAAGTATATAAATACTACACCCAAAATCACAGCTGACACCAAATATATCAAACCGGTGACGCCAGTAAACGCAAAAACAATTGTTAACGATACAACGATTAAGGTGTATAAAAATATGCTGAGAACCGTGTAATCTATAGGAGCGACCACTGACAACATTGGTACTTTAACTTTCTCATAATCTTTTTCAATCATTATAGACAGTGGCCAAAAATGAGCAGGAGTCCAGAAAAACACAATTGCAAACAGAAATAAAGCTGATAAATCAAACGATCCTGTAACCGCAACCCAACCGACAACAGGAGGAATAGAACCCGGGGCTCCCCCTATTACTATATTTTGAGGAGTTGTTCGTTTCAGCCACATTGTATAAATCAAAACGTAAAACAAAGTAGCCCCCATGGTCAACGCGGCAGCTAACCAGTTCACCCACAATAGCAGTACAACCATTGAAATAACATTCAAACTGACACCAAAAATAATAGCAGCTGGACCAGATACGCGTTTTGCAGCAACAGGTCTGTTGCTAGTTCTAGTCATTAATAAATCAATGTCTCGATCCCAGTAATGATTGAGGGCACTAGCCCCTCCAGAGGCGGCTGCGCCTCCAAGCCACACCGCAAGCATTAACCATAAATTAGGCACGCCTCCTTGCGCAAGGAACATTCCTCCGCTAGCAGTAATGAGTAGTAAAAACATGATGGGAGGCTTAGTAAGCTCTAAATAATCAGACAGTACAGCCTTCATTTTAATTTTGGTCTGTCCAATGGATTGCATGATTAGCCGGAAATACTACGTTTGCTCAATAACAACTGAGCCGCATACCAAACAGTAGCCCCCCATACCACTGATGCCATAGCGACATGGGCAGCAGTCAAATATATCGGGAACCTCAACATAATCATTAATGCTCCTACTATTATTTGAATCACAAACACCAAAGCAACCAACATGGCTATCTTTCTGACATCTCCAGGGAACTCTCTATTTTTTATTGCAAAATGCACTACATAGACCACAAATAATCCCAAAATCAAGACAGCCCATCTATGACCCATATGAATAGAGGCAAGAAATCCGCTATTGCCACATAATGGCCATGACAAGCACGCAGCAAGTGCTCCATTTGCAGTAACTAAAGAACCACTGATAAGCACCAAATACATTACAGGCACCGCAATAATTGTAAGTAAAGAGATTTTTTTTGTTAATTGGACAGTCGTGCTTCCTGATGATCGATACTTACACATTAATGTAGTTTGAATAATGATTAATGCAAAAAATAGTTCACCTATTGATAGATGAATAGCAACAATCGCGGGTGGAAGTTCATTTAGAACAGTAACCGCACCTAATCCTCCCTGGATTAAAAGCAATACAACTGTAGCAACACTAAGCCACAACAAGTCTTTTGATTTCCTCATCCAAAGAACAACCAGAGCAAAATTCACTAACACTAAAGGACCCACAATGATTGAAGCTACAAACCTATGAATATATTCAATAATCGCATGATACTCAAAAGGTGGTAGCACTTTCCCATAACAAAGTGGCCAGTCTGGGCAGCCTAATCCTGATCCAGTGGTTCGCACTATGCCACCAACAGTAATTAAAAGCAAAACACAAAGGGTTGTTGCTATCATTAAGTTTGACGTTATTTTTATTCTATTTTCGGTCACTTCCAACTACATCCATTCAGCAGAGTTTCTGCGATTTATAACTGTTTATGTTATATTTAATATTATCATGAATCCGGTTGTACAGGTCAGTGGTTTAAATAAATCCTACGGTAAATTCGTAGCTGTTAATAATGTATCTTTTAACGTCCTTGAAGGTGAAGTATTCGGAATACTAGGTCCTAACGGAGCTGGCAAAACCACCACATTAGAGATTATAGAAGGACTTCTTTCCTATTCTTCCGGTGAAGTAACTATACTGGGGTTGGATCTCAGGAAACACTCCAAAAACATTAAAAGCCAACTTGGCATTCAGTTACAGTCCTCAGCTTACTTCGATTATCTAAACCTGACCGAAATACTGAATTTATTTGGGTCCATGTATAAAGACGCAAGAAATTCTACCGACCTATTAAATGAAGTAGGTCTGGCCCGAAAATCTAAAAGCAGATTAAAACATTTATCCGGCGGAGAAACAAACAAATTCACCTTAGCTGCCGCCCTAATAAATAATCCCAAGATCTTAATCTTAGACGAGCCTACAACCGCATTAGATCCTAACTCTCGCAGAGAAGTTTGGAATTTAATTCAATCAATCAACAAAAGCGGAACCACCGTCCTTATTACAACGCATTACATGGAAGAAGCCAATACTTTATGTGACAAAATAGCAATTATGAACCACGGCGAAATTATAACCGTGGACACGCCGGCAAATCTAAAACAGTCTTTACAATTTCCAAACACAATGACTCTCACAACTCCTGAAGCCTTATCAAAAGACAATCTAAATTGTTTGTCCGGAATAGACCCTAACTATGAACAAATCGACTTAACAACTTATAAGCTGCAAATAGGCACGGAACCAGGGGACTTCCATTATGCTATTAAAACTTTATCCGCAAATAGCATTGAACCCATGAAGTTAGAAATCTCCGAACCAACATTAGAAGACGTCTTTATTAATTTCACCCAAAGCTAACGTTATGACTCAATTATTTATAAGTAACTTAAAAATCATGTACCGGAATCGTCAAACAGCGTTTTGGGCGCTCTTTTTTCCATTGCTACTTGTTACCGTTTTTGGGTTGTTTAATATGAATGAATACAGCAAATCCAAAATTGGCATACTAGATCTAGCTCAAAGTGAATCCTCAAGCCAATTAATTAATGAACTTAACAAAGTCCAAGGATGGAACCTATTTATTGAGGACGAACCCAATACTCTACAAAACAAGCTTGAATCCGGAGCGCTTGAATACGGAATTTACATTCCGGAGGATTTTTCCGATACCGAACCTTTTATAAATATCCAATACGCTTCAACAAATGATGTAGGACATCAGGTAATCGCCGCCACAACAAGAGACACAATACAGCGTCTAATTAACCCAAACTATAGTGTTACAACCATAGAAAACAGTATTAATAAAGAACCCACCAATTATTTTGATAATGTCCTTCTGGGCATTATAGGATTAGCAATTACTGTAAATTCTGTAATATCAGTAACTATTCAATTAAGCACATACAGAAATCAAAAAATTCTTAAAAGACTGTTAGCAACCCCACTGCCTATATGGAAATTTTTCTTCTGTGAGATACTTGCCCACCTAGTGCTAGTACTGGTCCAAACAACCATAATATTAGCTGTTGGGTCATTCGTCTTTAATGCAAACATATACGGAAACCTATTTTATATCTACATAATTGTAGTTATTGGCACAATAGTATTTATAAATATAGGGTTTATATTATCCGCTTGGGCAAACTCTCCGGCTGCTGGCTCTGGACTCGGAAATGCTGTGATATTTCCTATGATCTTTTTATCTGGAACTTTCTTTCCTGCTGAATACTTACCTTGGCCATTACCCTTGTTATCTGCCATAATGCCTCTGACTCCTATGCTAGATGGGCTACGAGAAGTAGCACTAAGTCAGATGTCGCTAGTAGACATTTGGCCATCCCTTTTGATTCTTCTGGTCTGGATCATTTTAAGCGGGGTAATAGCTAACCGTGTATTTAAATTCAATTAACATACGCCAGCGTATCTCCATAACAATACTTACATTAACCACATTTATCCTACTGTCTTGCGCAGATCCATCAGAAACAGAAAACAATAAATTAATACGAGGGAGAGTGATATCGGTGGTGGCTAAATCAATATCAGATGTTCAAACTTTCAAAGTCCAATCTCCAACGGGTGAAATCTATTCTTTTCAAGTAAACGGGTTTATAGGATTTACCCCATCTCATATAAAAGAACACCAAGTAACAGGAGATCCTGTTACGGTCACTTATATCAGCGGCAACAATGTTTTGATTGCCACTAAAATAACTGACTAATTTACGACTGCTTCTATAGCACTAATAATTTCTGCTTCAGTCACAAAAATCTCAAATTTCGCAGACAATAAACCATTTCGGTCTACAACGAAAACCCATGGCTCAGTTACTAGTCCCCATTCCTTCACTGCCTCCACTTGCTGTCCAGAAAACCTCCCTTGATCCATCAAAGCTTTTGGATTTTCAAAAACCTCAACATGAATAAAATCAAGTCGTTCCTCGTACTTCATCTTTATATTAGACACCATATCAACAATAGGGCCACAAACCTGGCTCACACACAAAGCAGGAGTAGCAAAAACTATCACTGTAGGTTTCCCGTTAATTACAGCTTCATCTATGGATAACTGATATAAATCCGGATCCGGATTTATATCAGTAGATATCCTCTCCAATTGTTCCGGAGTATCCGCTGTTAGGGTCAGACTCTTAGGAACTTCATTACCTATGGCAACCACCGGAGATTCATCAGCAACAACAATCGCCGCTTTACTCCATAAATTCTCTTCTTCATAAGTAAAGCTTGCCACGAGTTCCCAATAATTAGGGTTTTGTTGTGTACCTGATCCTGACACATCAAGCTGCAAGTTCGTTATATACAAACCTTTACCTGCCCCTCCGGGAATACTCATCCAATATGCAGGAGCAGAATCTTTAATTACGCCTTCTTGTTCATTGGGAGGATAAAATATAGCTTCTACCGTCACTTCTTTCGCAACAATGGCCTCTCCTTCAAAATTAAACAACGAGAAACCTATCCGATTCTGGCCCACTGTAACATCCGAGGTTGTAGCTACAATCATGCTTATCCCATTAATCTCCTGCAGTGGAGAGTTCGCTGGAGCGCAAGCAACAACAACCAATCCCGCGCAGATTACCGTCAGGGAAAGCCTTATACCTGTCAATTTACGAAGCTTGGTCAACCAATTCATGCACTGAGTCCTGAAATTCTATATTAGCTACAATCTCAATCATCTTATCTAACTTTGAAGTTGGCCAATCCATGGTTTCAAACAATGGCTTTAATCGGTCACATTCAGTTTGAAAATTCCATTTCAATTCATCTCCTCCGTATTCTCCTCGATATTCAGTACCGTCTGTCATTCGTATAGTGATCTTAGGAGCAAATGCTGGCCTGTCTTGGTGACCTTCAATTGTCACTTTCCCCATTAATTTCAGAACTTGGTCCTCCCGTACATTACTAGTAACTTCCGGGTCCACTCGCTCTTTTAGAGGAGGATAATAACCATTTAGACAGGTATACGCAGCAAAATAATGAGTGCTACCAACACCTGGTTTCGTTCTAGCGCTACTAGGAAACGCAGGAGACGGGTAGGTCGTCTCTAACCAGTTCATATCCACATGTATAGCATCTATATTGCTACATTCGATATCATGCGCTCTCCTTATATCAGTCATTAATTCAATTACTGGATTATTGTATCCCGCGGTTGGGTAAATCTTTGGAGTGATGTTCATTAATTCCCATTCCGAACCCAACTGCTCAGTGATCGAACTTACCTCAACCTGGTTAGGACCTGAGAAAACATAACTTAATGATCCCGTGTTATTGCCCACAAATGCATTGTAAAATCCAGCATCTCCTTCCAATGCTGTTTCTGATCCTTTAACACCTTCCTGTGACAGCAACGCTGCCATAATGCCATTTCTTGTAGATAACGGCTCGTGGAACATCATCTCTCTCCCGCCAGAACGAGGCCCTTCATTAGTTCCTCCTGTGAATGTGCAAGCTAACGCCATGCATGTGACCAATTGATCTTCGGTAAGGTTCAGAAGCACCCCTGTTGCAATAGCTGAGGCTATAGTTCCATAAACAGCACTAGACCTAAATCCTCTTGCTTGCGTCGAAGGAATAAAATCGCTACCTATACGCGCTTGAATTTCATATGCGGATATCATGGACATTAATAATTCTTTCCCTGTACTGTTTTCCAGTTCTGCACTAGCCAAAGCAGCCGGAATAACACAAGGGCCCGGATGCAATAGCATCCTATAAGAATCGGATTGATTTGTGGCATGCATCAATTTACTGTTAACAAATGCGGCTCCAGATCGAGTAGATTTAGAGCCATCATACAAAATAGTAGCCCCTTGGCTTTGCGGCTCTTCTTTTTTTATCAAATGTATTGCATTCTTTCCGTGCTCAGTTCCTGCCCCAATAATAGAAACAACCATCGCGTGCAACAAAGAAGCTTTCATTTTGTCTATTACTTCATCGGGTAGTTGTTCATATCTCAAATTTTTAGCGAAACGACTAAATGTACGAGTCAAAGAATCTGCCATAATTTCCTCTCTTATTTTGTTAAATTTCCTTAATTACCTTATAAAAAGCAAACCGTATCAAAGCCAGAATTAAAACAGCAATTAAAATGTACACAAATACACTTATTTCCCAAGGTCTAGCTGCCATTCCAAGAGCGATACCTGCAGCAGGCGGATGCTCTGTATCTGTTAACCCCATAGCTAATATCGTGCCCCCAACCGCTGCAGCCATAATAAGAATATCAAAATATAATATTGAAGAATCAATCAGTTCATAATTTATGAACACCAAAGCAAGAACGGAACCCACCATCAAACCACATCCATGTCCACCAACTATTGCTCTGAGCCTACCAGAAGGCGCTTTTGGATGTAAGAAAGCTGTTACAACAGTAGAGCCTAGCCCTGCTACTAATGCCGCATCAGCAACTGAATCTATAAAGAGCAATACGATCAACATAGCGAACACTGCCAGTATAGACTGTGCTAAGTAGCGACCCCAATGCCCTTTTAGGTGGGGATTTACCAAATGAAATGAGCCCATTAGTATCCTTTAAACTCTCACTAATTTATACAGCTAAGCCTTTTTCCGCGAATACTGACCTAGCAACTCGTATGGCAGATCTTGTACTAAAGTATCCACCATACAACATCACCTGAATAAACACTTCCAATATTTCTGATGGCGTCATTCCTAATTTTAACGCTCCATCAATTCTTCTTCTAACCTGTCTGTCATATACACCCACAGCAGACAGAGCGGCCAAACTACACATCGCTCTTTCTTTAGCGCTGAGATGCGGTCGTGTATATATAGCTCCCCAATGATATTCATTAACCAATCTCTCGATCTCTATTTCCGCATCGCTAGCATCGTCATCCAAATATGCATCTATGTCTTGATAGTGTTCTTCATGTTTCGCCATTCCTTCTTGATATAACTGTTCCACAGATTTGGAGGTGTCATACTCTGTCGTAGCTTCAAATTCCACACTGTTTGCTTCAAATATATCTCTGGTGAGCAATAAAGCATTTTCAACTTGAGGGATTCCAACATAGAAGGTTAATTGTATAAAAACTTCCACAATTTGAGCTGGCGTTAACCCGACAGTTAACCCGCGCTCTATATGTCTTCGCAATAATAACATTTGTCCATTAGCCATCAATACTGATATCGTGCAAATGCTTCGTTCTTTCAAATCTAACCCAGGGCGTGTCCAAATTTTCCCGAAGAGACACTCATCTATAATCCTACGAAGATCCGGGGCTAATTGGTCTGTGCCAGGTATAGAATTATGCCCTGGATTATTCCCTGCCAATTTCCTGCGCATTTCCTGACCGGTTTGATATCTTTCTTCTAAAGAATCCACGTTATCTCCTTAATGTACAATTATTTCCGCTATATTATATTGTATCAATTAAACTTCTAAGTCTAATCAATTATTTCTAATAATTTGCTCAGAAAACCACGATATTTTTTCTAAAGTCTGAGACAAATCTGTGCTCCTCATATCAAATATAATATGAGACACTCCTAGATCCGAATATTCCCGTATATCCTCCAAAATCTCTTCATCAGAACCCGAAAACTTCCGTCTAGGCCCGCCACTAGATGCATCATATAAAGGAGCTTTCATCGCTATATCAAGCTCAGAAGCGTCTCTTCCTACCGACTCCGAATATTCCCGTAAATATTGAAGTTCCGATGAAATTTGATGTGGCTCTAGAGGAGTAGCTGGAATTGCTCCTACGGGATGCCAACCATCTCCCAAATTAACAGCTCTTCTAATCGCTGCTTTGCTTTGTCCGCCTACCCAAATTTTCGGATGTGGTTTTTGAACAGGTTTGGGTAAAAAATGAATATTTGAAAATTTATAATAATTCCCATCATACTCAGGCGATTCTGAAGTCCATAATTCTTTAAATATCTTGAGGTATTCATTAGTCACTTTTCCTCTTTCCTTAAAAGGAGGCGATGACATCACTTCAAATTCTTCTTCCATCCATCCAACTCCTACGCCCAAAATTAATCGGCCGTTAGAGAGCAAATCCATCGTAGCCAAAATTTTGGCTGTCAAAACAGGATTTCTATACGGAACAATCATCACACTTGGAACAATTTTTATCTTAGTTGTAATAGCTGATAAATACGTAAGAAGAGTTAATTGTTCTAGGTATTCACCCGTATCTCCACCAGGAAACTCCCCCCCAACTGTATACGGATATGGAGAATCTATAGTCTTTGGAACGATAATGTGATCCCCAACGACCATACACTCAAAATCAGCAACATCTCCTGCTTTAGCGATTTCCGCTAGTGGACCTGGCCTAGCTGTAGGCCCGTGATTTGGCAAATAAAATCCAAACTTCATATCATCCCTCTCATACACATATATTCTTGTTCACAATCTGATAATATAGAATATATCAATAGGAGGTACATTATGGAACAGTTAACATTAGCGGAGGCTGAAAGAGCCTTGCAAGCAGCTAAAGCTAAAGCAGAAGAGATGGGGGTTAAACTTGCTATCTCTGTAGTAGACGCCCGAGGAGATCTCAAATGCATGGTCTGGATGGACGGAGCACCTTGGAGATGTCCCGTATTCTCAAGAGGGAAAGCACGAGCCTCGGTATGTTATGGAGCTTCAAGCGCTGATCTCACTGAGCGGCTAAACACCCCTATCATGCAAGCAATTATGATCAAAGAGGGAGGAGAGATCATACCCGGACAAGGAGCTCTTCCTATATTCAAGAATGGGCAATTAGTAGGGGCTATTGGCGGTAGCGGGGGGTCCTCACAAGAAGACGAAGACGCCGTAAGAGCAGGAGTAGAAACTTTCCAATAAGATTCATTCCGCTGGGGGCGTGGTCCCCCAGCGGCACCTTTATGAAAACATTATCATTAATTATTTTACCTATCAGTCTTTTAGTTGCTTTCGGGTGCATAGCATCAAATGATCAATCTGTAATCCCTGGCATTGCACAGGAGAGCCCACCACTTACTAACAATATCACGTCAAACAGCATTCAGCCTGTTGAGTTACCAAAAGATTCACTTCATCACAACACACCCATCGAGTGGTGGTACTTCAACGGACATCTCACAGACTCTGAAGAGAATCAATTCAGCTACCATTTCACCGTATTTCAAACAGAACAAGATCTTGATGGTTCTTATCCTCAACTATTTCATCTGAGTTGGCACGATCATCAAACACGCAACGTATATCATACAGAAAAAACATTTCAGCAATATGGAGAACTACCCAAAGATTATATAAACTTCCGTGTTGCAGCATGGCAGATGACTGAAACTGAAGAGCAATTCATTTTGTATTTTGACATTCCGGACAGCACAATAGAATTATACTTAAATAAAACTAAACAGCCGATCTTGCACGATGGAACAGGGTTTGTAGACATGAAAGAAGCGGGGCAAACATATTACTATACCTATTCATCACTACAAGCTTCCGGCAAAATAACGAGCGCAAACAAACAAGTAGCAATTTCGGGAACTTCTTGGATGGACCATCAATGGGGCGATTTTTTAAATAACCAGTCAATTGGCTGGGATTGGTTCAGCCTGCATTTAGACAATAATCAAGAACTTATGATTGCTTATGTTAGAAATAGCGATACCCAAAATTATATAACCTCATATGGCACATTCATTGACGAAGCAGGGAACTCAACTCATTTGAACCCTGAAGATTTCATACTAGAGTCTACCGAGTACTGGTTCAGTAAAGAATCGACATCCAAATACCCCATACAATGGAATCTACACGTCACAGACCTTAATCTCAAATTAGAAATCACTGCGGTCACGCCTGACTCCGAATTTTTCCCAGAATCTCAGTCAGTCACTCCTTATTGGGAAGGAAGCACACTGATAAACGGAAGTTACGATGACCTTCCTGTCTCAGGATATGGATTTATGGAATTAGTGGGCTACTAGAGCACCTCTTTTATTTCCTACCCAAAGTGAAACCATGCTTTTACAAAAAGCACAATTGTGTCCCTCGTTTCCATTTCTTCAGATGTCATAAATCCCTCAAGAACAAATCAGACTTGTCACTTTTGGCACATTTTCAAAAGTGTGTTATGTTCTGCACTATTGAGTGGTTATGCGCGAGAATAACACACCATAACTTTTTAGAATTAAAAAAGGACAGAACTATGGAAAAAGAAATACTTGTATTAGCAAAATTTAAATCGGGAGACGGAACTTTTGAAAAATTCATGAGATGGATGCAATCTGATGAAGGAATGGGGGTAAGAAAAAGCATCGCTCATGTTGAGAAAACAATTCCTGCAGTAGCGCCAGATAAAAGTTACATCATGTTTAAACTCTCTGTCCACAACGAGGAAGGTTTGAAAGAATTATCATCCGGTAATAATCCGGTAGCCAAGCCTATTTGGGATGAATGCATTGAAAGCATCCAATTGTGGGACCTAACTTCAATTAATATTTAATTTTGTACTTAACTTAAAATGATTTAGGGCATCCAGCCACCGAATTCTCTAGTGTTGATTCAGCAGGTCACTCCAAAGTATCATTAATTTAATATCCACAGGAGTTTCCATTGGAACAATCACAAAACCGGCAAACAAACTTATATAAGTCCCATACAGAACTAAAGGCACGTATGGGAGAATTCGGTGGCTGGGACATGCCCATTCAATATTCAGGAATATTATCCGAAGTAGCTGCTGTGAGAAACCAGAGCGGGGTTTTTGATGTATCGCATATGGGCAGGGTCTATCTCTCTGGGCCCGATTCGCATTCATTAATGAATATGCTTGTCACCAGTCCTGTCCGAAATATGGATACCCTTCAAGCCAAATATGGATTAATTTGCAATGGTAATGGAGGTGTTATAGATGACACCATCTATTATAAAACCTCTAAAGATGAGTACCTCATAATTCCCAATGCAGGCAACAGATCGGATGTAATAAGTTGGATACAAGCCACTAATTCAAATCATTTCCAGAATTCCGTTAACATACTCGACCGAACTGAGGACACAACCATGCTAGCCGTACAAGGGCCTCAATCAGAATCTATCCTAAGTCATCTTATAGCTCTTCATAACAACCAGCCACTATCAGACCTGGGATTTTTTCGAGCTGCAACCGGCATATTCGAGGACGCCACCTTATTCTTAGGCAGGACTGGCTATACGGGAGAAGATGGTTTTGAGTTAATAATAGACAATTGTTATGCTCAACAACTATGGGACTCTTTAATCTCTAATAAAGTTGCCCCTTGCGGACTAGGATCTAGAGATGTACTGAGACTAGAAGCTGCCCTTCCTTTATATGGACACGAACTAGATATCAATACCAGTCCCGTAGAAGCAGCGCTGCACAGATTCATTAAAAAAAGAACTTCATTTATTGGTTCAGAAGTGATCCATAAGCAACTAGAACGAGGCACAAACAAAACATTAATTGGATTATCTGTCGACGGAAAAAGCGCACCTAGACAAGGTTATCCAATCATCCAAAATGGAACTCCAATTGGAGTGATCACATCTGGAAGCTACTCCCCCACATTAGATATTAGTATAGCGTTAGGATATGTTTCCACTGTACAATATATAGAAGGAGTTGATTTAGAATTAGATATCCGGGGGAAAATCTTACCCGCCAATCTAGCAAACACTCCATTCTACAAGCGAGGTGCTTAAATTGAATCCAGCAGACAGATATTACACAAAAGAGCATGAATGGATAAAAATAGAAGAACCTGGCATAGGAATTATCGGCATCACCGACCATGCTCAATGCGAACTTGGTGACGTGGTATATGTTGAACTTCCCGAGACCGGAGCTACTATAAGTTCTATGGAGAAAATGGGGGAAATCGAATCCGTCAAAGCCGTATCTGACTTATTCTCACCGGTAACCGCAGAAGTTATTGAACAAAATGATGAAATATTAACCTCTCCAGAAAAAGTTAATGAAGATCCTTTTGGTTCTGGATGGCTAGTTAAAGTGAAACTAACAGATGAATCAGAACTTCAAGGATTAATGGATTCTGAGGCTTATACTTCACTCACATCCTAAAACCCACACCATAAATTAGGAGAAATACTAAGTTGGACAATAAGGCTCCATTCCAGTCTCACTACATACCTAACACAACAGAAGAACAGCATTTTATGCTATCTAAGCTAAACGCTCCGGACATAGATTCATTATTTTCAGATATTCCCGAAAAGCATCGAAACCCTACTCTTGACCTACCTAATCCTTTATCAGAAATGCAAATAATGCAAGAATTAAGTTCCCTTGCTTCACAAAACAGAACATTGTCTAGCGGCCCTTCATTTTTAGGGGCAGGTTCTTATCATCATTTTATCCCTGCAGCAATCAAGCCTCTGATAACCAGAGGTGAATTCTTAACAGCCTATACCCCTTATCAACCAGAAGTGAGTCAAGGAACTCTTCAGGTTATTTATGAATTTCAGACACTTATTAGTAATTTATATGGGATGGAAGTCGCAAACGCCGGAATGTACGACGGAGCTACAAGTCTAGCCGAAGGCGTGCTAATGGCTTGCCGCGTAACAAAACGAGATCACGCAAGCATAGCTTCTACTGTGTCCCCTGCATATATTCAAGTAATCGAGACATACTGCCAAGCTCAAGGTATTACTATTTCTTCATTTGACCCAGATAATCCTAACATCTCCGAAGAGGCTGCCTGCGCTGTCGTCCAGTATCCTAATTTTTACGGAGGAATAGAGCAACTCCAAACCATAAGTGACCAAGCCCATAATTGTGGCGCCTTATTAGTGATGTCAGCAGACCCTCTAGCCCTAGGAATGTTCAAGTCTCCAGGAGAATATGGAGCTGACATATCTACAGGGGAAGGGCAACCCCTAGGTATCCCTCCCAGTTTTGGGGGTCCTTATCTAGGATTATTTACTTGTAAAAAGCAATATATCAGGCAAATGCCTAGCCGATTAGTTGGCAAAACCACAGATAAGGAAGGAAAAGACGGGTATGTGCTCACATTACAAACCAGAGAGCAACACATTAGAAGAGAACGAGCAACTAGTAATATTTGCACCAACGAGGCACTTTATGCTCTAGCCTCAACAATATACTTAGCTCTTCTTGGAAAAACAGGCATACAAAAAATATCCAATCTGTGTTACCAAAAAGCGCACTACGCTGCCTCTGAAATATCAAAAATACCAGGGTTTGAGTTACAAAACACCAACGAATTCTTTAAAGAATTCGTTGTGTCCTGTCCAACCCAACCCGAAATAATCAATAAAAAACTTATTGAGAAAAACATTCTCGGAGGGCTAGATATCAGTCATCTCCAACAAAACAGCATGTTAATCTGCGTCACAGAAATGAACACAAAAGATGACATTGACGCACTTGTAACATCGTTAAAGGATTTATAAATGCAACAAGGCGGAAATCGCAATACAGCAAAATTATTAATGGAGCGAAGCATCGCTAATAGAGTTGGAGCTATAATCCCTGACTCAGACGTCCCAGTCCAGGAGCTACCTGAAACCAACCTGCTCCGATCTAATTTAGAGCTGCCAGAGGTCTCAGAACCAGAAGTTGTACAATATTTCACAGGATTAAGCCATAAGAATTTTTCAATAGACACCCATTTTTATCCCCTGGGCAGCTGCACTATGAAATATAATCCTAAAATTAACGATGAAGTTGCATTTTTACCTGGCTTTGCCAACATCCACCCGCTACAAGATGACAGTGTTTCCCAAGGTGCATTGAGTCTTATGCACGAACTCCAAAGCTACCTACAAGAAATTACTGGCATGGACTGCGTAGGTCTATCTACACTTGCTGGAGCGCACGGGGAATTTGCAGGAATGCTCATGATAAGAGCATTCCATCAAAGGAATAAAGACGCTAACAGAACTAAAGTTGCCATACCGGATAGCGCTCATGGCACCAACCCTGCATCTGCAGCTATGTCTGGATTTGACGTCATATCTATTCCCTCAGACGAAGCAGGAAATATAGACATCGACTTTTTAAAATCAATCGCAGGACCCGACTTAGCTGGCGCAATGATAACATTACCCAGCACACTGGGTATTTTTGACACTAATATTACCGAAGTATGCAAAATTGTTCATGAGGCTGGCGGACTAGTATATGGAGACGGAGCTAACATGAACGCTCTGTTAGGCCGAGCGAAACTAGGTCATCTAGGCTTTGATGTTATTCATCTGAATTTACACAAAACATTTAGTACCCCTCACGGGGGAGGGGGACCTGGAGCAGGTCCTGTCTGTGCTAAGTCAATCTTGTACGATTTTTTACCAGCCCCGGTTGTTGAAAAATCCCCATCAGCCTTTGAACTCATCACTCCTGCATCTTCAATTGGAAGAATCAGCGGATTTCAAGGCAATTTTGCTGTTTTAGTTAGAGCATACACATATATAAAAACTCTAGGAGCAGCAGGAATTAAATCAATAAGCGGCAATGCTGTATTAAATGCTAATTATATAATGGAATCCTTAAAAGACATCTACGATATCCCCTACAACAGAACCTGCATGCATGAAGTTGTATTTTCTGCCTCATCCAAGAAAGATCAGGAAGTTAATGGCCTAGCCATAGCCAAACGACTCCTAGATTATGGCTTCCATGCACCAACCATGTACTTTCCACTTATAGTAGAAGAAGCCTTAATGGTAGAGCCAACTGAATCAGAAACACTAGAAACACTAGATGCTTTCATTGATGCAATGAAAGCAATCAATGAAGAAATCTCAACCCAACCTGAACTTGTAACAGAAGCTCCCCACACCACACCTGTATCCAAGTTAGATGAAGCTAAGGCAGCGAGAGAACCTCAACTTAAATGGGAACCATCCTAACAATCGCTGCCTACTAAATTACTTATCCAAAACTTCCTTGATAGCCTCTTCTGTAGAACGAACTTGTACTCCTGCTCGTTCTTCTTGTAATAACATAGCCACTCTGGAATCTCTTCCTTCCCAGCCTCGATTCATGGCTTCCGTCATTTCAGCCAAAGCTATATTAGCCAGTTTCATAGGAACGTCAAACTCTCTGCCCACTCCAACAGCTAAATCCACATCTTTACGCGCTAACTTCAAAGCAAAATCTGGAGGATCAAACTTCCCAGGCAATAAATGCTCAGCTAATCCTTCAAATGTTCCTCGGCGCCCTTGGGCTCCTTTTCTAACAGCCTCCCAAAGAGCTAATGGCTCTACACCTGCTTTAACTCCCATCGTAAATGTCTCTGCCAAGGCACACTGAATTATGTACCCAGAGCAATTATGAACCAGTTTGGCTACAGAACCGGCGCCAACAGGCCCAACATAAAATATTTGATCGCCAATTGCATCTAACACATGCTTGTTTTGATCAAACACGTCTTTTTCGCCTCCAACCCACACGGCAAGTCTTCCGCTATGAGCTCCTCTAGGCCCCCCACTGACCGGAGCATCCAACAAATGAGCTCCCTTTTTACTAAATTCTTCTGCTACTTGCCTCACCATTGAAGGCGAATTAGTACTAAGGTCAAAGTACACCTTTCCAGCTGTGAGCCCTTGTAACAAACCATCTTCTCCTGTGCATACAGCTTGCATTTCAAGAGGACCTGGCAAGGAAGTTAAAACAACCTCCGATTGCTCAGCAACTTCTTTAGGCGAGTCTGCCCAAGTGGCACCTGCTTCCAAATGTTCAGTTACAGAATCTCTATTAATATCATGAACAATTAAATTGTAACCACCTTTGATTACATTCATTGCCATCCCACTTCCCATGGTTCCTACCCCAACAAAACCTACATTCATATCTGCCTCCTCATTTTCGTGTGGTAAAATCCACCTAATTATTCATGAACCACTTTCACTATGCAACAATTCTACAATTACAGAGGTTTTTATAATGAGTTCAGAAAACTTGTGGCACTATGACAAAGTTCAAATCGGTCAAGAAGGACCAGAAGTTAATGTCACAATTACAAATGACAACATTTCAGAATATGCTGACATCTGTCAAAACTACGATCCTCGATACACTCACTCCTCATCTAATACCAAATTAACCGCCATGCCATCCATGGCTCTTAGCTATGCCCCATTACTAAGATGGGAAATAGCCAAACAAAATGGGTTTATCGCTTATGAAGACTCGCAAACAATGAGAAAGCAAACCCCTTTTGCAAAATGTGAAGTTAAATGGCAAAACCCTGTAATTTCTGGAGATACAATAAGAAGCACTCGCAAAGTTCACGATAAATACGAACGCAGAGGCAGTAAATTTGTTACTTTTGAAGTAGCCTCTTATAACCAAAATAACCTACCCGTCTCTACTTATTATTACACCTGTATATTTGAATATTCAAAAGGCCAACGAACGCAAAGAGAATTTACAGAATCTCCCGCATTCCAAAACCCTTTTCCTCCGATTTCTTCAACTACAGAAAAACTAAACCTAGACCACGCGGCCCCAGGATCAAATATGTTACCTATAGCCATATCAGAATCAGAAGAAATCATCCTCCGCCATAATGATTTCCGGCTGGCAGGAGGCAAGAGAGACAGCAACATACATGTCGATGAAGAATTTGCAAAAAACAACATTTTTGGAACTGCAGTAAATTCTGGGCCAGCCACATTGTCTTACAATGCTCAAATGTTAGAAAGAAACTTCAACATAGAAAACATTTATAATGGGGGATCTCTGCTTATGCGAGCCATTACTCCTGTTAATGCCGGAGACAGAATTAATATATCTGGGACTCTAAAAGAAGTTAGCACATCCAATAACATCACCACCTATACCGGAAGGATCTCCGGCGAAAATCACTTAGGTGATTTAGTTTGTTTATCAGACTTTATAGTATCAGTATAAGCATTTTAATTTTATAAACCCTCGGATACCCAACGCGTAAACCAGATGTCAAGCAGTAAAATCAATTATTTTTTAGCAAAATAATCCTTGACTGTAATTCTACTACCTCATGTCTAATACAAACTAAATAATATGAGGCAAGAATGACGTTGGAAACTCAAACAATTACAAACATAAATACTGAAGAGTTATGGTCCGCAGTTCTTGGTGATCTTCAATTACAATTACCAGAACACTCATACAACACTTGGCTCAAAGGTACCTCAATTACCTCTATAGACGAAAAAACAGTTCATATATTGGTGAAATCCACCTTCGCTTTAGATTGGCTAGAACGAAGATGCTACCAAAGCATTGAAAAAACATTAGAAAAAATTACTGGCAACAAATACAACGTGAACTTTGTAATTCAAGCTACTTCCCCATCCAACTCTATAAGCCAGGCTAAGCCTTCATTACACAATAATAAAATTACATCCTTTAATAGTGCTTATACATTTGAAACCTTTATCGAAGGGCCTAGCAATTCATTAGCATTAAACGCTGCTATTGCTGTCAGTAGCAAAGAACAAAATCCATATAACCCTCTATTTTTATATTCTGATGTTGGTTTAGGGAAAACACACCTACTCCACGCTATTGGAAATTCAAGTAATCAAAATGGTAACAAAGTTGTTTATACCACTGGCGAAAAATTCACCAATGAGTTTATCTTTTCCATACGAGATAAATCTACAGAACGTTTTAAGGCCTCCTACATCGGGACAGATATCTTATTAATCGATGACATACAATTCATAAGCGGTAAAGAGCAGACTCAAGAAGGATTCTTTCATATATTTAACGACCTTCGCCAAAATGGAACTAAAATTGTGATTTCCTCGGATCAAGCTCCAAATAAACTCAACAATTTCCAACAACGTCTTTCATCACGTTTCGAATGGGGTCTAATAGCAGATATCCAAAGACCTTCCCTCGAAACCCGAATAGCAATAATAGAACACAAATTAGCTTCACTCAACTTATCTTTGGAATATTCCACTATCGAAAACATAGCAAAACGCGCTAATAAAAACATCCGGCAAATCGAAGGAATGCTCAATAAACTTTCTGCTCATGCAACATTAATGAATCTCTCGCTCACACCCGACAACATCACAAATCTACTTCAATCTTATAACCAACAGCATCGTTCACAAGCCTTAACAAAAGATATCATATTAACCAATGTTGCCAAGTATTATGGTATTGAACCTAATGCAATCCAAGGAAAACAAAGAAGCGCTCTAATCGCCAACGCTCGTCAAATAACAATGTTTCTCTTAAAAAAAGAACTCAATGCTACTACAGCAGAAATAGGCCGCTTCCTTGGCGATCGGAATCATTCCACAATAATCCACGGCATTGAAAAAATCACCCGAATACAACAGTCCTCTCAAGACCAACAAACACAAATCAAAGAAATTCGAAACTCTCTCTACTAATGTTGATAACTCAACAAAAATAGTTGATAATCCATATTACCTAAGTTACTTCCTTCGAATGATGCCAATCACACAATAATCAAAAAAACAAACCGGCACATTTATCAACACATTTTCTAAAAACATAAACAACGTTATATACTAATACCAGACTAAAACTCGTAGTTATCAACAATATCAACGTTATTATTATTATTAAATATAGGCTCTTATGATTGACACAGTTAGACTAAATTTATTTGCAGGCCGCGGAGGAAATGGATGTGTAAGCTTTTTACATGAAAAGTTTAATCCGAAAGGTGGTCCTAATGGTGGTGATGGTGGCCATGGTGGTGATATTGTTATTCAGTCTGATGATTCATTAAACACTTTATTACATTTGAAATTCAATAGCACTATTTATGGCACTAATGGTCATCATGGCAAAGGTAAAGAACAACGTGGATCTAATGCTAAAGAAACTATTATCACCGCCCCTTTGGGTACTGTTATTTGGAAAATAAATTCAGATGGAGTAAAGACTTTTGTTGCTGATTTAGATCAGGATAAAAGAGTATTAGTAGCTAAAGGGGGCTTAGGGGGTTGGGGAAATAAACGGTTTGTTTCTTCAACTAATCAAGAGCCTCTTTTAGCTCAGACTGGTGAAAAAGGTGAGGAGACTATTTTATTTTTAGAATTGAAATTACTTGCTGATGTGGGTTTATTGGCTAAACCTAATGCAGGAAAGTCCACATTTATTTCGCGTTGCACCAAAGCTAAACCTAAAATAGCAGATTATCAGTTTACAACGCTAGAACCAGTATTGGGTGTTGTTGAGTATGGTGAAGGTAGCTTTGTAATGATGGAAGTACCAGGGTTAATTGAAGGTGCTAATGAAGGGGTAGGGCTTGGTTTTCAATTTTTACGCCATGCGGAAAGAGCTCGCTTTTATGTTCATTTAATCGATGGTTTATCTGAAAACCATCTAGATGATTGGAAAATGATAAACAATGAGATTAAACAGTTTGATGAATCTATGTCGCTTAAACCTCAAATAGTTGCTGTTACTAAAATGGATGTAACAGAGGTCAATGAGTATAAGGAAATGATATTTGAGATATTGGAAGAAGAAATTAAACTTCATAATAATCAAATCTTGAACGATGACGTTGGTCGAGAAATAGTCAACAAGATTCATTTCATATCATCAGTGTCAGGGGAAGGGTTAAACGAATTAATTGGGGACTGTAACAGACTGCTCGATATTATACCAAAAGATTTAGAGCATCATGAATTTGATGAAAGTTATTTCCCTCCTGTTGAAAACATACCATTGATTACAGAACAAGAAGATGGGGTATTTGTTGTTAATTCTAGGCGTTTGGAAAGATTAACACTGATGTCTGACATGGAAGATCATCGAGTGGCCATACAAATATGGTCTGAAATGATGAAACTAGGTATTGCTAAACATTTAGAAGAATCAGGGATACAGCCTGGGGATGTTATTAAGATTGGTGATGCAGAAATGGAGTGGATTTAATTGAAATTGGGAGTCTTTGGGGGGACCTTCGATCCAATTCATAAGGGTCATGTAGCTGTATGCCAATATGTTTTGTCTTTTTTGTCTTTAGATTCTATTCTTTTTATTCCAGCCAGAAACCCTCGCTTGCGAGAAGAAAAACTACCTCAGGCAACCTCTACACAACGGCTAGAAATGGTGAAAATAGCACTGAGAGAACAATCTCAGTTTCAAGTTTCTGATATAGAGTTAGATCGTTGTGGCCCCTCTTATACAGTAGATACATTAAAAGAGATAAATAATAAGTTTAATAGTGTGTCCAATGATGTTTATTTGATTGTAGGATCTGATGTAATTAATAGATTTCATCAATGGCATGAATATGAAACAATACTTACCTCCAATAGATTGATTGTGTATGGAAGACCTGGATATAAAGAGCCTCAACAATTACCCAACAAATTGGCTAAGTACAAGGAAAGGATACAATTTGTTAACGGTCCCGAATATGGTTTTAGTGCGACATCTATTCGGAACGCTTTGTCGGATGGGGAAAGGAACATTGATGGGTTAATTCCAGAAGTTGAGGATTACATTAAAAAAGAAAAGATATATGTTGAGGAAAAACAATGAATCCTAAGGTAACAAAATTATTAGATATAGCGTATGCAAATGGTGCTCTGAAAACGGGGAAATTCATTTTATCATCTGGGAAAGAAAGCCATTACTATTTTGACGGTAGATTGTTAAGTTTGGATCCAGAGGGAATAAATTTAATTGCGGATTTAATGCTTGAACTTATAGCAGGAAAGAACTTGCAAGGAATTGGAGGGCCTACATTAGCCGCTGATCCAATTGTGTCGGCTGTGTGCACAAAAAGTTTTGATGGCTCTTCGGGAGTGCCAGGGTTTATCGTAAGAAAAGAAGCCAAACAACATGGAATGTCTCAGTTAATAGAAGGTTCTCTGAAGGAAGGCACCCACGTGGCTATTGTGGATGATACATGTACAACTGGGGGATCCCTTTTTCATGCTATCGAGGCTGCAGAAAGTCAGGGAGCTATTGTAGATTTAGTGATGGTGGTGTTAGACAGAAATGAAGGAGGATCTGCGGAGGTCATAGGCAGGGGATATGAGTTTAAATCTTTAATCTATTTGAATGATGAGGGAGAATTTGTTAGCGATATTTAGGCTTTATTTTTCTTCCCCAAAAAGTAGAGGATTTTCTAGTACCGTAACTTGTTCGCCATCTTTTGTTGATAAATAGGTCCCGATTTTAGAATGATTTTTGTGTATATAGGCCATACCTAGAGAGAAGTCCGTATTATTTTTTTGTTGAGCAGACGTAATAATTCCTGCGAGTTTTCCGTCAGAGAAAAGTTCTAAATCGACAAGATGTTTTTGTGTATTAATTTTTATTAGCGATAAATGTTTTTGTACTTTGTCATATGAATCTAGCCGTGCAATGACTTCTTGGCCTATATAACACCCTTTATGAAAATCTATGGCCCCAATTAGGCCTGCTTCTAATGGGTTATGTTCTTCTGAAAGTTCATTTCCATGAATGGGAATTTTATGAGCAATTCGAAATTGCTCATATTGAGGGGTGTCCCAAAATGATAGGTGATTTCCTAAATATTTTTTGATGGACTGATCGTATTTCGATGATGCAATCATTAAATATGAATTTAAATCTCCAAGATGATATGGAATTAAATATGAAGTGAAATTAGGAGTGTTGATCTCAGTGACGAGGGAGGAGCTAGTGCCAGTATCGCTTATATTGAATAGTGTTTTAGGGTTGGTGTGTAATATATGGGATATGCTAAATTGCGATGTTTGGTTTGAATACTCAATGTCTTCCATTATTGTATATTTGTCTAACCAGTTTAATACTACCTGATCCTGTCCCGGGCTTGTTATTAGTAAGTAATAAGATTCCATGTTGATAACATAGATAATATCAATGATTCGACCTTTATCATTCGTCAGGATTGTATGAGTAGTGTGGAATGGATCAATATCTATGACATTATTGGTGGACATTCTATTGATTAAATCCAGAGTGTCTTTACCTGTAATATGTAAAATGCCGAGGTTTTTGGCATCTCTAAATACGGATAACGTATTTATGTCTGGGGACGTTTTAGAGTTAGACGCCAAATGATGTGCCACAGCCGCATGCTTTAGCAGCATTAGGATTTTCAAAGGTAAATCCTTTGCCATTGAGTCCATCAGAGAAATCTAGTGTTGTTCCTACAAGGTAAATGTAGCTTTTTTTATCTACCATGACTTTGACTCCGTGTTGCATGACTACTTTGTCACTTTCCATAGATTCTGTTGTGATTTGTAGGTCATATGTTAGCCCTGAACAACCGCCACCTTTTACGGCGACTCTGAGTCCGACCTCTGAATCAGTTCCGTCTTTCTCCGCAAAGTATTTGATTTTTTCAGCTGCTTTTTCTGTAATTTTAACGGTGATATCTTCGCCATCTTTTGTTACAGGCATAATGAAAACCTCTTTATTTGATTATTTAATTTTAATTTTATTGTTGCTTAAGCGTCAAGTTAATTAGAATACTACCATTTTTCAATAACTGGTAATACATGTTTTCCGAATAGCTCTATATTTTTCATAGTGGCTTCATGTGACATTCGGGATTCTTGTCCGTAAAAAATTAGATTACCCATACCCAATTTGGAATGTAAATATTCCAATTGTTCTAAAACTGAATCAGGTGTTCCGCATACAATATGATGATTGGCCTTTAATTCTTCGAATGTTTGTTGGTTTAATGGTTTGGGGCCTGTTCTTCTGGCTGCTAATGCAGAAGCACTAGTGGATCTATACCCAACAGGGTTCATATATTCTCTGGGGCCACGTAGTGTTGCGCCCATTCTCCAGATGAAGTGCTTGGCTTGTTCGTCTGCTTCTTCTTCTGTTTCACCTACGTAACAACATAATAAATACCCAAAATTATCGGGAGAAGCTGTTTTCCCTGCTTGGTCTGCCGCTTCACGGTAATATCCAAAGAGCTCATGAGTAACATCCACGTCAGTCAAAAATGCACAATATGTGTAACCGTGCTCTCCTGCCCAGTATGCTGTTTCAGGACTTGCTGATCCAGGCACCCAAATGGGAGGATGTGGTTTTTGTACTGGTACCATCCAAGGATTGACCACTCTAAAGTTATAATGATCACTTTCCCAGCGGAAAGGGCCAGGAGTTGTCCATGTTTTGATTACTAAATCGTGACATTCTTCAAATCTCGCTCTGTTGTTTACTGGATTGCCGTTGGTCGCGATAGTTTCTACTCCAGTGCCACGAACCATTCCTGCAATTAATCGCCCACCAGAAATCACGTCAATCATAGCTAATTCTTCTGCTAGCCTTATAGGATTGTCGTGAATAGGAAGAATGTTTCCCAGAATTAGAATTTTTGCTTGTTCTGTTATCCTTGCAAGGACAGCAGCCGACAAGTTAGTTGCTGCGTTCATGCAAGATGGAGTGTTGTGATGTTCATTTAACATGATTCCATAAAATCCTAATTGATCGGCATAAACACATTCATCATAATAGCGCTTGAATAGGTCGTTGGCTTTGTTAGGGTCGAAGTAACTATTGGGGAAAGTTAATCTCAACGAAGGATATTTATCTCCCTCTTCATCAGGGTATTCATGATATGGGAATTCACTAAAATAGAAAGTTTTCAATTAAGGTCCTCCAAATTTATTCTTCGAGTGTTGTAATATCACCTGGATCTAATCCGAGCTCCTGAGCTTTTAGGAGGCGTCTCATGATTTTTCCCGATCTGGTTTTCGGTAATACTGGCAAAAAGTCTATTGCTGATGGAACTGCTATGGGACTTAGTACGTTTCTTACGTGAGTTTTAAGTTCTGATTCGACTTCAGGGGATTCTGTTATGTTTAACATAAGGGTTACATATGCTTTGATTGATTCTCCTTTAAGTTCATCCGGCAAGCCTATAACTGCTGCTTCTGCCACATATTCATGTGATACTAAGGCGCTTTCTACTTCTGCAGACCCAATTCTGTGACCAGCTACATTTAGAACGTCATCAGCTCTTCCTACAACCATAAAGTATCCGTCTTCATCTTTTAAGGCCACGTCACCTGTTAAATATACCCCAGGAATAGTGTTCCAGCTTTCAGCATAACGTTCAGGATCTCCAAATACAGTCCTATAAAAATGGGGGAACGGTTTTCGTATGATCAATAATCCGCCTTTGTTTGGCTCCTTTACGGGCACTCCTTCACTGTCAACAATATCTAGTTCCGCTCCAGGTAAAGGTTTTCCTACCCTGCCTGGTTTAACATTCATGATAGGGAGTGTGCCTAGACATGGCCCACCGGTCTCTGTTTGCCACCAGTTGTCAACAATATGTCCCCATTCTCCACTCCCACATAGGGTTTTGTAAGCCCATTTAAGAGCCTCAGGGTTTAGGGGCTCGCCTGCACATGTAAGATATCTTAGAGAAGTGAGGTCATATTTAGATGCTGCTTCTTCTCCGTATCTCATGAGCATTCGTAGAGCGGTCGGGGCTGTAAATATTACATTCACATTGTATTTTTCTATAATGTTGTAAAAAATGTCAGTTTCAGGATAATCCACAGTTCCTTCTCTGAATACAGTTGTGGATCCAGCAACTAATGGAGCATAAACAATGTAGCTATGGCCTACGACCCATCCAATATCGGAGGTGCACCAAAATGTGTCGTTTTTCTTTATATCCCAAAAGGTTTTAAAGTGATAATACGTGCCGACCATATAGCCGCCATGAACATGGAGGACTCCTTTAGGCTTTCCTGTAGTGCCACTAGTATAAAGGATGTAAAGAGGGTCTTCTGAATCCATTACTTCGGCAGGGCAGTGAGAGCTGCTTTGGCTTACAAGTTGGTCGAAATCTATTTGGTTTTGTAAAAGAGGAGTTTGTTCCCCTAGGCGGCGCCATACAATTGTATGTTCGAGAGTTGTAGAACGTTGTTGAGCGGCATCAGCAATAGATTTTAGATCTACATGATTTCCTCTTCGGATTCCTATATCTCCAGTGATTAAAGCTTTAGCTTGCACATCATCAATTCTGTCTGCCAATGCGGAAACACTAAAGCCTGCGAAGACTACACTGTGGACTGCCCCTATGCGAGCACAAGCTAACATAGCTATTACTCCTTCAGGCGTAAGAGGCATGTAGATTACGACTCGGTCTCCTTTAGTGATACCCAGGGACTTTAAACCGTTTGCAAATTTGCAAACTAGATTATGTAGTCTGCCATAAGTGAAAGTTCGTTCACTTCCGTCTTCGGCAAGCCATATCAAGGCGACTTTATTTCTGTTTTCATCTAAATGTCGGTCTAAAGCGTTGTATGTGATATTACATTTTCCGTTTATAAACCATTTGAAATTTGGGAAGGAATTCTCATAGATTTTGTCCCAGGGTGAAAACCAATGTAGCTCTTTTGCTACAGACTCCCAAAAAGCTTCTGGATTTTCAATGGATTGTTGATATTCCTCTTCGTAGTTAGGTAAGTTGGCATTGGATTTTAGAGTGTCTGGTGGTGAAATAACGTCGGATTCTTGGAGTAAGTGGTCTATTTGTCCCTTTTGTACCATTGAATCCTCCTTAAGCTTATTAACTGTTGCTATTTTATATGTATCGTTTTTCTTGGGCAAGTTATATTGAAATATGTTGACCGAACTATAGTGAGGCAATAAAATCCAATAACAAACATGAACGGGGGCATGAAATGGAAGAATATAGTGATAAGGATTTATTGGTGGAAGTAACCTGGTTGGTTTCCAATATATCAGACCCTAATATTGTAGTTATAGATTGTGATTCAGGTGATGCGTACTCCCGAGGACATATACCAGGCTCGGTTCATTTGCCTACGCATATGTATGTCAAAAGCGCGAAAGACAAATTATTTGTAATGGATGATGAAGAATTTTCGTCCATGTGTTCCAATTTAGGTATTGATAATGAAACTTTGGTTATTACATATGATAATTCCCAAAGTTTATACGCTACCAGATTATGGTGGGTTTTCGATTATTATGGCCATGATAAAGTACGCGTTCTTAATGGCGGATGGAGAGAATGGGTTAATCAGGGCAACAAATGTAGTTTTGAAAGGCCTAATATTAGAGATAATAAAAAATTTGTCACGGGTTCTAAGCTCAACAGGTACGCCAGCAAAGATGATGTAATTCAGGCGTGCTCTATGGAATCGTCTCAAATATGGGATGTTCGCAGTGATGGAGAGTTTGAAGGAACGGAGAGCAGGAACAATGCTAGAAGTGGTCATGTTCCAGGAGCAGTTCATTTAGAATGGTTTAATTTAATGGATAGGCAAACTCACCTCTTCAGATCTGAAGAGGATATTAAAGCTATCTTAGCAGATAATGGGATTGCACTAGATAAAGCCATATATACTTATTGACAGGCTGGAGTGCGTGCGGCGCACGCAAACTTTGTTCTTCAGTTGATAGGACAATCTGAGGCTCGCGTTTATGACGGATCAATGGGGGAATGGGCTAATTTGGAGGATACTCCCCTGGATAAATAATCACGTGAGATTTTTGTATATAGCTAGTAACTCTTCTGCTGTATAGATAGTCCCACTAAATCCGTCAGCTTTTTCTTGGGCTGCAAGTATTGTGGTGGCCTGTGCCATGGCATCAGGGGTGCTCCAACTGGAATAATCGCCATCAGGCCTTTGTGCAACAAATCCCTCGGTTAGGACAGGTTTCAGCGGTTTCAGAACGTTGATAGAGATGTTATATTCTCCTACTTCTGCGGCCAGGCCCCAACTTAATCGTTCTATGGCTGCTTTAGACGCTCCATAGGACTGACCTATTATTTTAACTTCATCAGAAGTGTCAGAGCTAAGCGTTGAACTAAATATATTGGTCGCAGCATGTGAAGAAACATTAATAATACTCCCAGATTGCTGTTTGATCATAACAGGAAGTACATTTTGCATTAGGATAATAGGGGCTCTAAGGTTGATATCTAGCATTAGATCCCATTGTTTAAGAGATGTGTTTGTGAAACTTTGATAGTTTCCAATTCCTGCATTGTTTACCAAAATATCTATTTTGCCACAAGTGTTTAAGGTTTGGGTAACAAGATTGATGATGCTATGTTCGTCTCTCACATTACAGACAACTGGGATAGCAATTCCCCCGGTTCTTTCAATTTCTAAACATGTTTCTTGAATGGACCCAGGCACGTTGTCTGTGGGCGATTCAGTTCTTGCCGTAACTATGACGGAGGCTCCTGATTTTGCTAACTGTATAGCAATTGCCTTCCCAATTCCACGACTTGATCCAGTTACAATAGCGACTTTGTTTTTGAGGCTAGGTAGATTCAAAATGATTTTCCTGAACTAATATGGTTATGGGGAGTCTTTCTGAAAATGAATGCGTGTTACATCTTCTACGCCAACGATACTCCGGATGACTGTAAATAGATTGTTTAATTGGAGCACTCCATTCGCGTGAATGGTAAGATCCATGGTTACGGATCCATCAGAGTGTTCTTGGGTTATTACGGAAGCTATGTTCACCCCTTCATCGGAAACCTTGGTTGTGACATCTCTTAGCAGGCCTACCCGATCTACCGATGTTATACGGATTCTCACAGGGAATAAGTTACGAGCTTCTCCCCATGAAACAATAATTAAGTGGTCTGTGTTGGTGGCTGATTCTAGAGTGTTACAGAGAGGTTTATGGATACTCACTCCACGGGTTCGTGTAACATATCCTATGATGTCATCTCCGGGCATAGGGTTACAACATCGAGCTATTCGAGTTAGAAGATCGCCTGTTCCTTCTACTGTTATACCTGAGGATGGGCTTGATATGGGAAGGTCGTATCTCGTCGCATTTATATCAGGAATTATCTGTGTTTGCCTTAATATTTCTTTGAGCTGGTTTTCAGGAAATTTACCAGATCCTAAGTCCTCATAAAATGTTGTTATGCTTGGATAGCCGAAATGCTCAATCAAATCATTCTCACTTACTTGGATGTCCAGTTTGTCTAATTCATTATGTGCTATTTCTCTTCCTATTTGAACATTTGTGCTGCGGGTTTGTTTTTTGAACCATTGTTTTACTTTTTCTCGGGCTAGAGCGGATTTCACAAATCCTAAATCAGGATTTAGCCAGTCGTGGCTGGGTCCTCGAGGTATTTTGGAAACCAATATTTCTACTGTGTCTCCGTTAGAAAGAGCTGAATCTAGTGGAACTAGCTTCCCGTTGACTTTAGATCCTATACAAGAATTACCAAGTTCAGTGTGGATCTTGTATGCAAAATCCACTGAAGTTGAGCCGGTGGCTAATTCAATGATTTTGCCTTTGGGTGTGTATACGAAGACTTGATCCTGAAACAGATCGTCTTTTATGGATTCAACAAAGGCTGCGGTATCTTCAGAGTCTCTTTGCCAGTCTAGTACTTGCCTGAGCCAGTCCATTTTATTATCAAAATCATTTTCTTGCTGGACCCCTTGTTTATACTTCCAGTGGGCAGCCACTCCATATTCTGCTAATTCATGCATTTCAAAAGTCTTGATTTGTACTTCCAAAGGGTGGTTTTCTTCACAGTAGACGGTTGTGTGAAGAGATTGATACAAAGTGTCTTTAGGGTTGCTAATATAATCGTCAAACTGACCAGGGATTGGACTCCATAACTTGTGTACTATTCCGAGAGTTCGGTAGCAATCTTCCTCGGAATTAACAAGTATTCTTAATGCGTATAAGTCGTAGATTTCATCAATTTCGACATCAGATTTTGACGAAGTTTGCTTTCTAAGTTTTTGGAAGATGCTGTATATGTTTTTTGGTCGACCTGTTACTTCTGATAATACATTAGCCTCGTTTAGCTGGGATTCAATGATTGATACTATATTATTGATATAAATTTCTCTTTCTGTGCGTTTTACAGCTAATAGGCGGGAAATTTGTTTGTATTGATTCGGATCCAGATGCTTAAAGGATAGGTCGTCCAATCTCCATTTAATTTCATATATGCCTAATCGGTGGGCCAAGGGTGAATATATATCAAGTGTCTCTTGTGCTATCCGCTTTTGGCTGGCTTCCGGCAAAGCATCCAAAGTTTCCATATTATGTAATCGGTCAGCTAATTTTATCAGTACTACTCGGACATCTTCTGCCATTGATATGAACATCTTACGAAGGCTTTCAAGGTGCACGTCAATTTGTTCTATAGGGGTGTTTGTTTCAGAGCTGTGTGTTGTATCAGGTAAGTCTAATTGGGTGAGTTTGGTAACTCCATCTACAAGTTTTGCTACTTGAGGACTAAATTCGTTTGATAATTGTTCGACGGTCACTCCACAGTCTTCAATTACATCGTGTAAAAGAGTTGCTTGGAGTGTTTCAGAATCCAATCGCAGTTCAGCTAATGTTTGGGCTGCTGCTAGCGGGTGAACTATGTAGGGTTCCCCTGATTTACGTAGTTGCCCATGATGACTAGCGTCAGCAAATGCGAACGCTTTTTCTATATCTAATACTTGTTTTTTAGGCAAGTATTCTATTGAATTTTGTAGACCAAGAAATTCTTGTTTAATATTCAACATCTGCACTCTTTATTTTGGAACAGTTTGAAATACAAAGATTATATCAAAATCATACTAGTGATTCCTTCTAAAGTCTATGCAGGTGGTAGATTTAGACTTAGCTGCGTTGACACTACGGATGATGCATGGATATATTTGAAGAAATAGATTTCCGGAGGATAAATGGTGCGCGAATGTGATTTGTTGATAGTTGGGGCAGGCGTTGCGGGACTGACCGCCGGATTATTTGGGGCGAGATATGGCCTGAATACTATTGTGGCAGATAAATTAATGCCGGGTGCCCAGATAATAAATGTTGAAAATATTCAGAATTTTCCGGGTTTTCCAGAAGGTATATCAGGAGCAGAATTAGGGCCTATAATACAACAACAAGCAATGGCTGCGGGGGCCGAATTTGTGTATGAAGAAATTGAGGGGGTTGTCCAGTTCCCTGACCACAAAATGGTGAAAGGAGACTCCGAACAATACAAAGCTAAAGCTGTAATTATATCTGCAGGTTCTGAATTAAGAAGTTTAGGGGTGCCAGGGGAAGAAACTTTTGAAGGAAAAGGTGTTTCTCATTGTGCGTCTTGCGATGGGCCTTTATATATGAAAGAAGAAGTGGCTGTAATAGGTACAGGGGATTCTGGACTTGAAGAAGCCTTAACTTTGACAGAATATGTTTCTAAAGTTTATCTGGTGTCTAAATCTGAGGGTTTAACTGGGCATAAAGCTCTTCAAAATGAAGTTAGGAACAATTCTCAGATTGAAATATTAGTGAACACCGAGGTTTTAAACATTTACGGAGAAGATTCTGTCAAAGGAATAATTACTAAAAATACTAAGACTAATCTTGAGAATGACTTTCCTGTTTCTGGGGTATTTATTTATGTCGGTTTGAATCCTAATTCAGATACTTATCGGGGGCTTTTAAAAATGGATAACACAGGTCATATCAATGTTAACTTGCAACTGATGACGTCTGTTCCGGGTATCTTTGCTGCGGGAGATATCAGAGAAAATTCTTCTTCCCAGTTGATTTCATCAGCAGGAGACGGTGCGACAGCAGCAATAGCGGCTTTTAATTTTATTGCGGGAAGTAATTAGTCTAATGAGCGAGCTTTTTAGTGCCGTTGGGTTTTGGTATACTCAATCGGCGAAAAATCATATAAGTTAAGGAACGAGGTGTACATGCCAGCTTATGCTGTAATAGGTGCTCAATGGGGAGATGAAGGCAAGGGTAAAATAGTAGATCTGCTGGCAGAAAATATGGATTTTGTGGTCCGTTATGCGGGTGGAAACAATGCGGGTCATACCGTAAAAAATCCCACAGGGGACTTCCAGTTGCATTTGATCCCGTCAGGGATTTGTTCTCCCGGAGTTGTGAGTATAATCGGAAATGGTGTTGTTATAGACCCGGATGCTTTATTTAAAGAGTTGGAATCATTAGATGAGCTTGGGCTAATCAACAATAATCTTTTCTTGAGTGATCGCGCGCATGTCATTATGCCCTACCATATTTTAATAGACTTGCTAGAAGAGGAAGCGAGAGGGGATGCATCAATAGGAACTACAGGCAGAGGAGTGGGTCCGGCCTATATGGACAAAATTGGTAGATCTGGTATCCAAATAGGTGATTTAGTTAGATTGAGTTCTACGAATGATCCTGAAATGATAAAAAGACTAAAAGATATTTTTAAATCAAAGAATGATGTTATTACAAAAATTTATGGCAAAGAAAAACTTGATGTACAGCAATTAGTTGAGCAATCTGTACACTGGGGGCAAAAACTAGAGCCATTTGTTAGACATACCGAGCAGATGATTCATGAAGCTTTGAAAAATAACCAGCGTATATTGCTTGAAGGAGCTCAAGGAACACTGTTAGATGTGGACCATGGATCTTATCCATATGTTACATCTTCTTCCCCTTCGATTGGTGGGACTTGTACGGGGTTAGGAATCAATACTAATGAAATACAAGAAATTGTTGGTATATATAAGGCGTATTGCACCAGAGTTGGAAGTGGACCCATGCCTACAGAGATGGATAAGGCCACGGCACATGAATTAAGAGAAATAGCTGGAGAATATGGTGTTACCACAGGCCGTCCCAGGAGAATAGGTTGGTTTGATGGGGTAGCAGGAAGATACAGTCAATCAATTAATGGATTTACATCTATGGTGGTGACTAGACTGGATATATTAGATAAGTTCCCTGTTATCAAATATTGTGTAGGGTATGAAGTAGATGGAGAGAGAGTGGATTATTTTGTTCCCAATGCGTCATATTTGAATAAAGTGACACCAATATATGAAGAAATAAAAGGGTGGGATCAAGTCACATACGGTACAACCAAACTCGAAGATCTGCCTAAGCAGGCTAGGATGTATTTGGATAAAATAGAAGAATTAGTGGATTGTAAGATTAGTGCAGTATCAACAGGGCCAAGAAGAGAAGAAACAATCTTGTTAGATCAGATCAACTAGGAGCTAGTTCAGAAAATGGCTGATAATAAATTTGGAATATATTTTAATACCTCAACAGGTGAAATACTTAGAATTAATTCTCCATACTGGATTCCAGAAGTACCAGAATGGCTTTGTCTCAGTGATGAGGTCAACATTACACTGACAGAAGCAAGACAGATAATCGAAAGTAAGAATCTTTTTGAAGATGTAGGAAGTATACATTGGGGGACTCTGCCTCTCACCTAAAGATAACTTTTCCACAAAGGCAGATTTATGAATGAGCATTAGAGAAAATTTAGAATCACGAGAACATCAGCTATCTAAACATGCCACAAAATCTTTTAATTCGACACGAGCAATAACAGAACCTAAAAGTGAGATTAGGACAGAATTTCAGAGAGATCGAGATCGGATAATTCATTCAAATGCATTTCGAAGGCTTAAGCACAAAACGCAAGTTTTTATAGCTCCGAAGGGTGACCATTATGTCACTAGATTAACTCACACTTTGGAAGTTTCTCAAATAGGAAGAACTATCGCTCGGGCCTTGAATTTGAATGAAGATTTGGTCGAAGCTATGACACTAGGACACGATATTGGACACACACCATTCGGGCATGCAGGTGAAGAGGTTTTGAACGAAATGGTGTCTGACGGTTTTTCGCACGCCTCTCAAAGTATCAGATTAGTTGAAGTTTTAGAAAAAGAAGGTCAAGGGCTGAATTTAACAGAAGAAACTAAAGAAGGGATTTTGAGGCACTCCAAACCAAAAGGTAATTTCTTAGCGGCTCAGGAACAGATTTCGTTAGAATCTCAAATCTGTCGTTTATCGGATGCTATAGCTTATGTTAATCATGATGTATTGGATGCTTTACGAGCTGGTTGGTTGGGGCAAAATGATTTACCTAAAGATATTATAGACATACTAGGTGAGCGACATTCACAAAGAGTTAACACGTTGGTGATGGATACAATCATGACATCAGCAGCAATATTAGAGGAAGAAAATCCAATACTAAATTCTGGGATACAAATGTCTGGAGAAATTTCGGAAGCAATGTTAGGGTTGAGAGACTATATGTTTCAGAACGTTTATTTGCCTGTTGGGCAAAACAAAGAGACTCAAGCTGGAATTTCTATTGTCCGAAAGCTGTATGGTTATTATTTGGATAATCCAGGGGAAGTGCCTAAATTTTATGTTATGCATTCTGATACCTTAGATAGAGCAGTATCTGATTACGTATCGGGCATGACAGATAATTACGCTATTGAAATAGCTGAAAAATTATTTCCTGGAATAACGCAGGATATTTTCAACTCACTTATATGAAACAATCAATAAAAACCTGGCTAGAATCAATGGAAATAGTTCCTTCTGTAAAGTGGATACGGAGGGCATCTGTAGTTGGTTTTATTGCGGCGCTATTAAACGTTGCTGCTCCAATTGCATCTTTGGGCGGCGATGAATTCATTCCAACGGGATGGTTAGTATTTTGTTTGTTTGATGGATTAATACTAGCAATTTTTGCAGCAGGAGCTTGGAAGCAAAGTCGCGCATCATGCTCAGGATTACTAATTTATTATGTGTTTGTTAAATCAATAATGATTATACTGGGGTTTGGCAATTCGAATCCGGGAGCTATTATTTTTAGTTTCATCTGCGCTTATGTATTTTTGATGGGTTGCAGAGGGTCAATTTCTTTTTATAAATTGACCCATCCACAATATCCGGAATAAATCACCCTTTAATTTTGGGCATGACTGTGTCTGCGAATAGTTGTAACTGTTCTTTATATACATTGAGAGGTGTCCCCATGGTAGATCCTAGATTGAGTCTACTTACACCGGGGTATTTTTCGGAGATTTCCAGGATTTTGTCTGCTATTTGTTCCGGTGGACCGCATAGCCAGGTTTCATTCTCTACTTGTCTTTCTAGTGTTGGGAGCTCGATGGTGGCTGCCCCGCCTCTATTTGCTACAGCAGAAACTTGTTCTTCGGATAATTGCAGCAAGCCTAGAGGAGCAGCAAATTTCATAGCTTCTTCGAAATAAGGCTTAGCCTGTTCTATTGCCTTTTCTTGAGTGTCTGCGATGAAAAATCTAAAGCCCAAAGCAATGTTCTCTCCTAGTTCAATTGTTTTACCATGTCTGGCATATGCATCTTGATACATTGTTAGCCGTTCTTCTAAAGCATCTTTGGGCGTGGTTGCAACTAATGCTTTGATATTATGTTTTGCCATGAAATCTATCCCTTTAGGATTCCCGCTTACGAGAGGCTGCCAAATGTCTACAGGGGTAGATAGAGGCCTAGGAACTAAACTTAGTTTTTCTAATGTGTATCCACGATATTCTACGGGAGCTGGCAATGTGTAATGCTTACCTTGATGAGAGAATTCATCATTGTTGAAAGCTTTAATGATTATTTCGACCTGCTCTTCAAATAATTCTCGATTATCATCGGAATTTTTTAGAGGCGCGCCAAATGTTTCTACTTCTCGGCTGTGATACCCTCTTCCTACTCCAAAGATGAGTCTACCGTTACTTAGGATGTCTGCTGTTGCGAAGTCTTCAGCAAGTCTTAAAGGATGCCACATAGGGGCTATATTAAAACCACATCCAAATTTAAGGTTGGTAGTTTGTGTGCTAAGCCATAAATTCAACATTACTAAATTTGGAATGCACTCAAATCCTTCTGGTTGAAAGTGATGTTCAGCCATCCAGAACTCGTCGTAACCTGCATCGTCCATTAGTTTTGAAATTTCCAGAGCCCAAGAAAAAGACTTAGATAACTCATTATTAGAATATTTTCTGTCGTTTACGGGTGTTCCGGATAATCCTAATTCGCTGTCTACTATATGTCCTGCATAGGAAGCGCTGATATTTTTAATCATTTTGACTCCTTAATAAATAATTTTTATACACTTGGTGCGGGTGCAGGTGCGGGGTTATAAAGTTCCATACCTATCGTTGAAGGAAATACTCTTGCAATTTCTTCTACTGTCCATCGGTCTTCTGTGCTAATTGTTTTTACAGGCTCTGGTTCGTTTAATAAAGATACAAGTCCTCCGGTAACATGAAAAACTCTTCCATTCACATGTTTGGATTGGTCGGAAGCAAGCCAGGTTACAAATGGAGCTACATCTTCTGCTTCTCCCCTAAGTGCGGGCGCAGACCCCATGGTTATACCACTTGCTGCTCTTAGTTCTCTAGCTTGATCAGGGACTGTTCCGCTCATTCGAGTGTTGGCACTGGGGGATATGGCATTGGCTCTCACTCCGTATCTGCCCATATCTCTAGCTACTACTCGTGTTAAGCCCGCTATTCCGTCTTTTGCAGCCCCGTAGTTAGCTTGTCCTGAATTCCCATACAATCCAGAAGTTGAGGAAAAGGTAATAATATTTCCGGACCGTTGTTGCCTGAATAAGATGCTGGCATGTTTTACTATTGTGAAGGTGCCTTTGAGATGAACAGCGATAACATCATCCCATTCTTGCTCAGACATGTTAAAGATCATTCGATCTCTAAGAATACCTGCACAGGTTACGACGATGTCCAGTTTTCCGAATTCATTAATTGCGGTCTGAACTATTTTTTCGCCGCCATCCATTGTTGCAACTGATTCAGTACAAGCGACTGCTGAGCCTCCAGCGGCTTTAATTTCAGCCACAACAGTTTCGGCGATAGACTGGTCTTCTCCAGAGCCGTCCACATTTACTCCAGGATCCACAACGACAA